>JAAUYD010108843.1_pt1 | contig 29209 bp, 24 predicted proteins | sample 7278101 | NCBI WGS metagenome assembly JAAUYD01 (sample SAMN14350128, study PRJNA611818) | marine sediment metagenome | isolation source: surface marine sediment (0.6m) | place: French Polynesia: Moorea | collected 2018-08
CAGCGGCCGCGCCGACGTGTCGATCACCAGCAATCTGGAGTCCTCCAAACTGATCCGGACCTATCCCCAAATGGCAGTGGTACCGGTGGACAAGCCGCGCAGCCCCGCAGATTTGGCCTTCATCACGCCTCAAAACGACCAGGTCTGGATCAATTTTCTCAACCACTGGATCACTATCAAACTGAACCGCGGCTTTTTCGATGAACTGGAAGAGAAGTGGATGCCATCCGGCTAATTGCGGCGTGCCATCGCATCCGCTGTCTGGTGGACCGTTTCAATGCCAGCAGCCGCCGGGGAGGCGCAGCCATGCGCATAGGCCGGTCATGGCCGCTTTTGGCCTTCGCGATGCTGGTCATCCTGAGTGGCTGCAGCCGGCAGGAGTACCAGTGGGGCTGGTACGAAGTGTTGCCCACGACCGACCAGGGTGCTTCCCACCTCAAATTTCTCATGGCCGGAATCGGTCTGACCCTAGCTATTTCGGTGATTTCACTGAGTGCATCGATTGTCATCGGTCTCCTGGTGGCACTGCCCGGATTGGCAGCGCAGGCATGGCTGCGGGCGCTAAACCGCCTGTATGTCGAGATTTTCCGAGCCATACCGGTGCTGGTCATGATTCTGTGGGTTTACTACGGCCTGCCTGTGGTCATCGGTCTGGCCCTGGGACCTTTTACAGCCGGCATCGTGGCCCTGACCCTTTGCGACAGCGCCTTCGAGGCCGAGGTGTTCCGCGGCGGCATCCAGTCCATCGAGAAAGGCCAGCTCGAGGCGGCCGACGCTTTAGGATTGAATTACTACCAGAAAATGCGGCTGGTCATTCTGCCCCAGGCCATCCGCCGGATCCTGCCGCCGCTGGGCAACCAGTTCGTTTACATGCTCAAAATGTCCTCCCTGGTATCGGTGATCGGCCTGCAGGAGCTGACCCGCCGGGCCAATGAACTCACCGTCACGGTTTACCGTCCGCTGGAAATCTACACCGTGTTGGTAGCCGAATACCTGCTGTTGATCCTGGTGGCATCCTGGCTGGTGCGCCGGCTCGAGGACCGCTTGCGGGTAAGCGGCCCCTGATGCGGCCTATTAGCACCGGCTTGATTCTGCCTGCCGAACGATTAGGTTATAACCTGTACCTGGCCAGCATGCATTGCGATGGCAACCATCCGATCGTGGCTGCGCGCATGTCATACCGCATAGCGTCGACACCGGCAGCGCCGTGACCGAGACCGTGCCAGGCCAGGCAATAACCACGTTCCACAGGAGGTGTTCCATGTCCTACAGCTATAAGTATGAAACCTTTCGCGCCGACAGCGGCCAGTTCGACCGTCAGTTTACCGCCTATCTCAACGAGCGGGCCGATGATCAGTGGCGCGTCAAACACTGCAACTACTGCCACGGATCATCTGACGGCAAGATGTACGCGTCGTGCATGTTTGAACGGTCGTCCTGACAGGCCGGCCCCATGCAGTGATTGCTACTTTTAACCCATCCACGTCCATGCGGACCCCGAATGGTTGCCGGGAGGCCACACTGTGCAGCCTTCCGGCAGCCTGCCGTTCAACATGCTGCCTTCAGCCATGAAAACCTACCGCCTGATCCGCCGCCAAACGCTGGCCACCGATATGCAGTCCGCGTGGCAATTTTTCTCCAATCCGGCCAACCTGAGCTCGATCACGCCTGCCTGGCTGGATTTTCGAATCACCTCACAACTTCCCCAAACGATCTATGCCGGATTGATTATTACCTACCGCATTCGACCCATCGCCGGTATCGCCGTTCCCTGGGTCTCCGAAATCACCCATGTGAATGCCCCCCGTTTCTTTGTGGACGAGCAGCGTCAAGGTCCCTACCGGTTCTGGCATCACCAGCACCATCTCCGGGCGGTGGCCGCAGGCGTCCAAACCATCGACGAGGTACATTATTGTCTGCCCGCCGGTCTGCTCGGTATCGGGTTGCATGCACTCATCATAAAAAATCGATTGGACACCATCTTCCAATACCGCTATCATGCTCTTGAGCGCATTTTCGCGGCCGGTACCGAAAATGAGAACAACATGCCTGCTGGCCACGGTGACTGAGAATTACCTGCGCAACCATGCCAAACCGCACCGACAGGCCCGATAACGCTCTCCAATCGCGTTCGATTCGTTTTCCGGACGATACGGTGACCGTTCAAGGACTATCGACCTGTCTTACCACGGGCGTTCGGCGATTTCGGTGAGTCAGGCTGGGCCGGAGTCGCAGTCATGGAGATGGAGGGTTACCGCATGAAGTTCATCAAGGTAGCAATGGACGGCGACATTGCCACGGTGGCCCTTTGCCGCGGTAAGGTGAACGCCCTCAACGACGGGTTGGTGGTGGAGTTGCGGCAGTGCCTGGAGAGATTGGCAGCGAACCCTGACAGTCGAGCGATCGTGCTGACCGGCAGGGGCAAGTTCTTCTCATTCGGATTTGACATTCCTGAATTCCTGGCCTTCAGCAAATCCGAGTTCAGGGCGTACGTGACCGGCTTCACCGACCTGTACACCTACCTGTTCACCTATCCCAAGCCGGTGGTTGCCGCACTCAACGGCCACACCATCGCCGGGGGCTGCATGCTGGCGCTGGCCTGCGACTACCGGCTCATGACCAAGGGAAAGGCCCGGATATCGCTGAATGAAATTACTTTCGGCGCATCCGTGTTTGCCGGCGGCACCGAGATGCTGCGTTTTCTGGTCGGCAGCGCAAGGGCCGCCGAAGTGCTCTATTCCGGCGACATGTACACAGCTGAAGCGGCCCACGAAATGGGTCTGGTGCAAGCGGTGTCGACCCACGACCGGTTGACCGATCAGGCCATGCGGGTTGCCGCCGATCTGGCCGCCAAGCCCGCACCGGCATTTGCGGCCATCAAGTCCCTGCTGAGAAAACCGATCGCCGACGAGATGATGCAGCGAGAGGCGGCATCCATTCACGAATTCGTGGACATCTGGTACACGCCAGAGACCTGGGCCAACATTCTGGACATCAAGATATATTGATCGTCATCCGTTATGACTTCTGCCGGTGTCTGAGGCAGATGTGTTCGCAGAACTGGCGGGTTGACGAGGGCACCGATGAACGCACTGCGCGGTTGTTCAATCATCCGGAGTTCATCGATGTGGTCGTCCACACTTGCCGCCACTGCTTCGGATTGGCATCCGGCGATCCGAGAGCATGATTCCCGCAGCAGCGTCATTGTGCTACGATCGATATTTCACCGCCGCCTACGAACACCGGGTCATCCTGGAGGCCGGCCGTAATCTGCCCCCAGGAAATCCCGCAGGCATCCGCAGATGCGGTGTTGGCCTTGATTAAATGACGGATCGATCATAGGTTCAATTTAACAAATAACGAACTATCGGGTCTGGGTACTTCGATCCGGTTCATTGGCAATGGAAACCGGCCATGACCAATCAGGAAAAACAAAGCGACCACAATCGTTTTCGGCTACTGGCTGACGCCGCCTTCGAAGGCATTGCGTTCACCCGCAACGGCATCTTCGTCGATCTGAATGACCAGCTGGCTCGCATGCTGGGATACCGTCGCGAGGAGTTGATCGGATCGCCGGTGGTCAACTGCGTGGCCGCCGAAGACCGTGAACGGGTGGCTGCAATCATAGCCCAGGGGCGGCTGGAGCCCTACGAACATCTGGCCCTACACAAGGATGGCACCACCATTCCCGTGGAGATTCAGGTACGCCACTCCGTCATCGACGGCTTGGAGACGCGCATTGCCGCCATCCGCGATATCAGCGAGCGGGAACGCGCCGCCGGGAAGCTACGGGCGAGTGAGAAGAAGCTGCGTCAGATGCTCGATCATGCCGGTGCGATCCTGTGGACCGTGGATACGGACCTGCGGTTCACTTCAACCCAGGGTCGCGATCTGGCTCGCCTGAACCTGACCCGGAATCAGGTGGTGGGCAGCACCCTGTTCGAGTTTTTCGGGACCGACGACCCGGACTTCATCGCCATCTCCGCTCACCGGCAGGCCCTGCACGGCAATTCGGTCACCTATGAACAGGTCTGGTCCGACACCATATTTCACACCCGCCTGGAGCCGCTTTACGATGCGCGTAAAACCATTGTCGGGGTCAGCGGCGTGGCCATCGATATCACCGATCGCAAGCGGGCCGAAGAGGCCCTTCGGTTGACCCAATTCACCGTCGACCGGACCGCTTTAGGCTGTTTCTGGATCAAGCGGGACGGACGATTTTTCTATGTCAACGATCACATGTGCCGGTCCCTGGGATACACACATCAGGAGCTGCTGCAGATGTCGGTAATGGATATCGATCCTGGGTTCGATCCGAGCATCTGGTCGGAATACTGGACCGTGCTGCTGAACGAGAAGGTCCGCCGCTTCGAAACCGTCCACCTCCGCAAGGACGGTACCACCTTTCCCGTCGAGATCACGGCCAACTTCGTGGAATTCGGAGGAGAGGAGTACAGCTGCGCCTTTTCTGCCGACATCAGCGATCGCAAACGGATTGAGGAAAATCTGAGACGATTCCAGTTCTCCATCGACCGGGCCTGGGAGGCGATCTTCTGGATCGGTCAGGACGGCCGCTTCCAGTATGCCAACGACCAGGCCTGCCAGCGCCTCGGCTATACTCGCGAGGAGTTGTTGACGCTTCGGTTGTGGGATATCGATCTGGAGTTCCCTGAGGAGCGATGGCAGGACCAGTGGCGGGACATGCGTGAAGCCCGCCACCGCATCTTTGAAACCACGCACCAGCATAAAGATGGCAGCCGTTTCCCGGTCGAGGTGTCGGCCAATCACATGCAGCTTGGCGACATAGAACACCACGTGGCCTTCGTTCGGGATATCTCCTATCGCAAAAAAGCCGAAGCGGAGCAATTCAAGCTCGAAGCCCAGCTCTACCAGGCCCAGAAGATGGAATCGATCGGCCGCCTGGCCGGGGGGGTGGCCCACGACTTCAACAACATGCTCGGCGTCATATTGGGTTATGCCGAATTAATGAAAGCGGACCTGGCCCAGGCCGACCCGTTGCGGCAGCAGGTGCTGGAAATCGAAAAAGCGGCCAACCACTCCAAGGGCATCACCACCCAACTGCTGGCTTTTTCACGCAAACAGGTCGTTTCGCCGAAAGTGTTGGATCTAAACACCCATGTCCGGGCCGTCCAACAGACCCTCGCCCGGCTGATCGGTGAGGACATCGAACTTCGCTTCATCGAGGGGAGCGGGTTGTGGATAACCAGGTTCGACCCCACCCAGATCGAGCAGATCCTCATCAACCTGGCGATCAATTCGCGCGATGCCATGCCCGACGGGGGTAAACTGACCATCGAAACGGCCAACCGGCAACTGGACGAGTCCTATTGCCTCGAGCACATGGGTTTCGTGCCCGGCGAGTTCGTCCAATTGTCGATCAGTGACAATGGATCCGGAATGACTCCGGAAACCCTCGCCCACATCTTCGAACCGTTTTTCACGACCAAGGAGGTGGGCAAAGGAACCGGTTTGGGGCTGGCCACTGTCTACGGCATCGTCAAACAGGCCGGCGGGTTCATTAACGCCTATAGCGAACCGGGACAGGGCACCACCTTCACCATCTATCTGCCGCGCGCCGAAGCCGAAATCGACCGCCCCGGCACCGCCGAAGCGGAACCGGTGGTCACCGGTACAGAAACGATCCTTCTGGTGGAAGATGATGACATGGTGCGGATGATGACCCGTATGATGCTGGAACGCATCGGCTACACCGTCCGGGCGGTGGCCAGTCCGGAGGATGCGCTGGCAATGGTTCGAAACGACGGCCAGGCCGTGGATCTGTTGATGACCGATGTCGTCATGCCCAGAATGAACGGCAAGCAATTGTATGACCGTATCGCCGCCATGCATCCGGGCATCAAGACGCTGTTCATGTCCGGATACACGGCCAATGTGATCGTCCATCACGGTGTGCTGGATGAAGGCGTTCATTTCATCCATAAACCGTTCAGCTTGAACCACCTGGCGCAAAAAGTCCGTGAGGCCCTCAACTGACGAATAGCACCACCACGGAAAAGGACCGGTCATGTGTATTCCACCCCAACCGGCATACGCCAGCCGGGTTGGCCACGGTTTGATCCTCATCAGGGTTGCTACTTGGGTGCCCGCAGGCGGCGGAACGACAACGCCTTAAACCAGTTCCGCAGCGGTGATGATGCGGCCAACGCCACTATGGATAAACCCGTCGCTGAATTCCTTGGCAAAGATCTCCATGGCGTAGCTGCCCGTGCAGTAGCTTGGCGCTGCATAACGCACACCCATCTTCCGCAGTTGTCGGACCTTATTGCGGATGCTGCCCTCATCGTCCATCATCAGGTGAAACCCGCCGGCGACGAGCAGAACATCCTGCCCGGTTATCTGTCTGGCGCGATCCACGATCTCGACCACATCCGGATGGGCGCACCCGGTTAGCACAATCGTCCCACCGTCCGTAGCGATGACCAGCCCCTGTTCGTTCTTGACGAAGCTGTGCATTTCACCGGTGGACAGGCAGCTGCCGGATAGCAGGCCGGGTTGGTGGGTCTCCCTCACCTCGGCGCCGGTTTTTCTCACCGAACTCTTGAATCCTGCAGGGAAGGATCGCACCAGGGTCACCGTCATACCGGGTTGCAGATCCAGAAGTCGCAGTGATGCACCGATGTGGTCCGGATGGTCGTGGGAAAGGATCATTTCGTCGATCTGAAGCGGGTCGATATGAAGCATGGACAGGTTGGACATGAAGATATCGTCGTACCGACCGGCATCGAACAGAATTGTTTCTCCCACGCCTTCAACCAGGCAGGCGAACCCCCAGTCCGTACGCAATCCTGTTTTGAAAGGGACATTGTCATAGATCACCGTCAATTTGATCTTGCCGAGATTTGCAATTGTCATACGTTGCCGCAATTGCTCGATCATCTCCGCATCCATATCCCGGCTGGCGCATCCGGTACCGACCATTGGGAAAAAGGAACTCATCGCTGCGGCGATCAGCACACGACCGCATCTGCTCAGCGCTTGGCGACGGGTAATGGGTGTCACGGACCACCTCCTTGGCATGGAAGATTTTTCTTAAGTCACAGGTCAAGATAGTTGATGAGGGCAGATAGCGTGTCGCTTTGATCGCCGGTTCTCACTGGGCGCGATCCGAAAGCCACCCCTTGATTGTCAAAACTGTCCAAATGGGATCCCGTCGTCCGGATGATGAATTTCGGATTCGAAGCGGAGGCAAACAGCTGGGCTGCATGGTCGAACGGAATGAAGTGATCATCCACGCTGTGAATGATAACCACCGGGGCGTGCACCTGTTTCAGCTTGCGGCCGTTTCGGAAATGAAACCGCAACAGTCTCTCTGTAGGCAGGTACCAGTACTGCCGCCGAACGATCTCATCCAGAGAGAAAAATGTTGACTCGAGGACCAGGGCGGCTATCTGTTTACAGCGGGCAATCTCGGCAGCGACGCCACCGCCCAATGAGCGCCCCCAGACGATGATGGATTCCGGATCGATGCGTTTTTCGATCGTCAGGTAGTTCCAGGCGGTCAATGCATCCGTGTAGATATGTTGTTCGATGCTTATCCTGCCGGTGCTCCTGCCATAGCCGCGGTAATCAAACAGCAGGCCATTGACCCCCATCTTCTGAAAGGTGTTCAAGCGGGATACATGGTGGCTGACGTTGGTGCCGTTGGGCTGACAGTAAAGCACCGTTTTCTCGGCTCCCCGGGTCTGCAGCCACCAGGCATGCAGGCGCTCCCCATCCGGCGTGGTCAGCTGGGCTTCGCTGATATCCAAGTGCGCCGGCGGGGCCCAGGAGGCGCCGCGGGATTGGAATATAGCATAGCTTTGGGTGTGGCGGACGGCAAATACGATCATTGCGTAGACAACCAGGGCAAACACAAGAATGATCACGGCGTCTCGCTTCATCGCTTAATGTCCTTTTAACCTATATACATTATGTACGTATATAATTTAATCGTCAACCCACAACTTTCCAATTTATGCAGGCACCCTACTATTTTAATATATATAATATTTTTAATTAATTTGGTACTCATTGAATCCCGAAGCGCCTTTCGCGGAACAAGCCAGAAATGTATAATTTTACGTACTTGTTTATGGATGGAAAGCTATCGAAGCGAACCTAAACCATAAAGCGATTGCGTATGAAGGGCCGTGGAGCGGCTGATTGCAAACTGCCCATATGCAGGCATCATTTTTGCCGCTCATGGTTTCGATCAGATCGATCACCAAGGGCGCCACAGGCTTCGACCAGTTTGGCATCGACATCCATAATGCCACCTGCGACCACATCTTCCTCGCGTTTGAAGAAAAAGGCGCTAAACCCCCCTGCTTCCAAGATTCGGAATTACAATCTTGAAGTGGAACGATTACGGTCGTTAGACAGAATCACCATCAAGTTGATCCGCCACAAGAGGTCGGCTGTATGACGGGTTCATGCGACACATCGACTGCCAGTCGGTTAAGCTGCCCGATGCCCGCTTATTCGAGTGTGTGATTAGGCTCCGTTTAAAAGTAGTTCCATCACGCGGCAATCACCCAAAGCAGTTGCTATTTATGGCCGGTGTTCTATTTTACTGGATTATAGTTCACTGAAAATCGAGTGAGCACATACGGTCAGCCATCTCTTTGGTAGGATGAATCGGAAAACCGGACAAAAAGATATGGCAGGGATCATCCGGCAACCGTTGGAAATTAGGAAAGGATGCAAAAAATGCCTGAGAATATATTCATTACTGGCGCCAGTAGCGGATTCGGAAAATTGATGACCGAGTCCCTGGTGGCAAAAGGGAATACGGTATTTGCCTCTATGAGAGGAATAAACGATAAAAACAAAGGCGCGGCGAACGAATTGAGGTCGGCAGGTGCTCACATTGTAGAGCTCGACGTGACCAACGATGATTCCGTGGAATCTGCGGCCCGAACCGTGTTGAAGCAGGTCGAGAGATTGGACGTTCTGGTCAACAATGCGGGCATCGGTGTCATCGGACTACAGGAGACGTTTACGCCGGAGGATTGGCGCCACATATTCGATGTCAACGTTTTCGGTGTCCAGAGGGTGGTCCGAGCGTTTCTACCGCATATGCGGGAAAAGAGAAAAGGTTTACTGGTTTTTGTGACAAGCCTGCTGGGCCGTTTCACGCTTCCATTCTACGGTCCGTATAACGCTTCCAAATGGGCGCTGGAAGCGCTAGCGGAAAATTACCGCACCGAACTATCAGGTTTTGGGATAGAATCCTGCCTCGTCGAGCCGGGTGGATTTCCCACCGCCTTTCACACCAACCTGGTCAAGCCCGGCGACCCGAACCGGGATGCCGGCTACGGGGATTTTGCCGACGCACCCATCGCATCCTTCAACCATTTTCAAGAAGCGCTGAAGGCTAACCCGGAACAGAATCCGCAGCTAGTTGCCGAGGCAGTTTCCGGTCTTATTGCCACGCCGGCTGGGAAACGTAAATTTCGGACCATCGTGGACAAGATGGGAATGGGAGCACATCTCGAAGCCTATAACGATCAACTTGAAACGATTACCCAGGGCATTTATTCAGCCTTTGGAATGAGCGACTTGCTGAAAGTGAAAGAGCATTGAGAACTCGTCAGGCCTTTCGTTGTTGAGGTCTTCATCGGTTGAATCTAGCAGGGCAGGCAGCATGCCTCCCTTGTGAACCATTGTGCTTGGCGGATGCCACGCATTAAAGCAATCCTATGTACAGGCTGTTTATAGTGCGTTAAAAACTGCAGCATGCATGAAATGAAATTTAAATTTAAAAAACGTAAATATGGCAAAGAACTGCTGATTGATTGTGAGAAATTCTCTGATGTTGCATCATTCGTTAAAAATAAAACCCCATTCTATGTCACGTTTCATGAGATATTCTTTATAACTGAGGGAAACGGGGTATTTAGATTAGATGATGATTTAATTCAGTTTAAAGAAGGAACCATTTTACTATTACCCCCTAATAAATGGAGGCAATGGTCTGTCATCAATCGACCACTTGATGGCTATTTTCTGATTTTTGAGGAAGAGTTCATCAACAATTTTTTTAACGACACCCTTTTTTTATTTCGTTTTCATTATTTTTACAACAGCAATACGCCTTCTTTTATCCAAACAGATAATAAGATATTCAAAGAAATGATTTCAAAATTAAGGGAAATTCAAATTGAACTAAAAGGGCTGAGAAAAGACAGTACCCATCTACTAAGATCACTATTGTATTATCTTCTAATAAAGATAAATCGGATATATGAAGACTACTTCCATTTAGAGGAAGCACACCTTCAAGACGTTTTAACACTGAGATTCAGAAAATACTTAGAAGAGAATATTACATCAAAACAAAAAGTTACTGAATATTCGAATATGCTGAAGGTTAGCAGGTCGCACCTCAATAAAAGTATTAAAAGATACTATGGTAAAAACTGTTCCGAAATTATAAAAGAACGATTGATTGTAGAAATAAAAAAAGCATTACTATTCAGCGATAAATCGATTGCTGAAATTGCATATGAACTCAATTTCTCAGAACCAGGCAACTTTAATCGTTTCTTTAAGAAAAACGTAAAAATCACGCCTAAAGAATACCGACTGTTGAATTCCTAATCACACCCCCTGGATGAATTCAATATGACAAGTCTTTCACCATTCTGACATTGCTCCTATAATCCTCACCATCTATACTGACATACCACAGCTGAACAAGATTCCTGGGATTTTTATATCCTCAAGACTATCTATAACGCTCGATTGTTTGCCTGAAATATTCAATGATCACAAGGAGAATGACAATGCTTAAGAAATACAAACCTATTTTAATGGTGGCTTTGATTCTGTTTTTGTTTCCAATAACAGCATTGTCGACCAGTGCTCTACAAACCTACAAGGGCAAGATTTTTATTTATGACAATGGAAGCGGACTAGCTCGGGTCCACACGTATATGTCTCCGTTCAAAGCAGCAGCAAACACTTCAAGCATTATTGAACTCAAAGATCGTCTTGTCATCGTTGACATGCAGTTTGTCGATGTTTTCGCAAAAGAGTTTCGAAGATATGCCGATAGCCTCGGTAAGCCCATCGACCGCATTTATCTTTCTCACGAGCACCCTGATCATTGGATGGGCTCCATCGCATTCCAGGATGTCAACGTCCAAGCACTTCAGAGCACAGTCGATTTTGTAATCGCGCGAGGGGAAACGATCATCAAGAAAAAAAATAAACCTGGTCAAGTGCCTAATTTCACCAATACCGTAACCGCTGGGAAAGCGTCGATCGGCGGTTTGACCGTCGAGTTGGCCACATACAAAGATGCTGAATCATCAGAAGCGCTGTTTATCATCCTTCCTGATCTTAAAGTCCTCATCGCACAGGACCTTCTCTACAACAATACCCACCTGTTTCTCGGGCATGATAACTTTGATAATTGGATTACCACGCTTGAAGCTATGAAGAAGCGTTACGGTAATTATGAATGGTTTATCCCCGGGCACGGCGAACCCCAGGCGTCCGCCAGGCTTATTGACGACAACATTGCGTATCTTCATGAGGCGAACAAAGCCTTTGAGATGGCGGACGGCGATTTGAATAAAATCCAGGAGCATCTTTATGGTCAGTACCCATCACTTAAGGCAACGTTTTTCGTTCCTTTTGGCGTGGGTATGGCGCTGAAAAATCCTAACCAGCATAAATGAGAACCGCCACTTTTTTTAAGGGAAGCGCACAAAAAACCACGCAATGGCATCCAATTGTTCGACGCGTTTCCCGGGAAGCAAACCGGTGGTGCTGAACCCGTGGCCGACCAAGTCGCGGTTGGCAGCGGGGGTATGCGTCCGCTGGTAAACTGCCTGCATCACATTGCTAAGCGACAGGACAGAATGCCTGATAATGTTCTCACTAACGGGAATCTATCGTTTTTTGGGCCGCCTCTGAAACCGCGAAAGTGCCGGTCGCTAACGGTCACGGCTTACGGGCCACGCCCACCAGGCGATGGTTCATGCAGCCCACGTCAACGGCAGTGTCCATGGCCGAAGCATCGGTATGCACCTTGACCGCATCAAAGCCGGCGCGGGTGATTAAGGCGGCCAACGCCTTAGCCCCGTAAAGGCGAATGCAGTAAGTGCGATCCCGGATGAGCCCGGTGGCCTTGCTCAGTACCACCTCCCGGGCACAGATGCGGCCCTTGATTACTTCCCGCTGGCGGCAAACCACGGTATCGTCGCCGATCTCATGCCAGGCCAGGGGCGTCATTTTTTTTCGTGCGGCATCCCCGTCGCTGACATCCACCAGCAGCCACCCGCCGGACCTGAGCAGCCGCCGGCTCTCTTGCAGGATGCGCAAATCGGCGTCGGCCTCCGGAATATAGCCCAGCGAGTTGCCCAGAATCAGGACATGGTCGAAAGCACCCGAATCCAATGCGGTCCGGCGGGCATCGGCCTGCACGAAATGCACGGGATAGCCCTTGCCGGCGGCGTCCCGGAGACCGATATCGAGCAGCGCCTGCGAGTAATCCAGAACCGTGCAGTCGCCAAACCCTTGCCGGCAGAGTTCCAATGCGTGACGTCCGTGACCGCCGCACATATCAAGGATGCGGTCCTGTGGGCGCATGGGCACCATGGACGAGAAGATGGCGACTTCCTGTCGCGTGACCGCCTCGTCATCGACGCTGCGCGCATCGGTCACCAGGTAGACTTCGTCAAACAGGGTCTTCCACCAGTCGGGATCGACGTCGATGCTCATGGCGTTTCCTGTTGGGCGCCGAAGCCGAAAAGACCGTCGGCGGCAAAAATGGCCGGGCCGCCTTTCCATGGCTGCATGCGTGCGATCTCGAGTTCTTGGGCTTCGATGTTGATGTAGTCGTCCAACTCCCCGGCCAGCCACATCCGTTCCAGGGTGATGCAGTCATCCCACATGGCCCGGCAATAGACCTTCAGGTCGGCCAGTTGCTGGGCGGTGATGATGCGCGGCCGCAGGGCGATCTTGATCGGTCCGAGCAGGTAGGTGAAGCGTTCTTCCAGTGCCAGGGCGTTTTGTTCATCCTGAATGGCCATCAATTCGCCCACATCCATCCCAGCAACGGTTGCGTTGATTCGTGCAACCGCCTCGCCCACCGTCATGGGAGACTGCAAGATGGCCATGGGCTGCACGCCCCCGCCGCTGCCCACATTGGTGGGCACATCCCCGTAACGGCACAGGAAGCCGAATACCTGGTCCGGTCCGATCAGGCAGCGAAAATCCGTCTGGCGGCTGCGGAGCAGGATCCGCCGCTGGTCGCGATCGATCTCCGGCATGACCTCCCCCCACAGATCGAGGGCGACCTTTTCCTGGACGATGTACCCCCCCGTTCGCAGGGCCGCCTGGATGGCCTCGTCAGCATGCTGGCCGGCCTCGCTGATCTTGACGCCGATGCCTGAATAGCCGCGCTCGGGTTTAAGCACCAGGTCGGACCAGTTCTGACGGGTCCATTCGATCAGGTCGTCGATGGGCTCGCCTGCCGGGCCGGTGGTACGACGGGAGAAGAAGCGGCGGGTCCAAGGGGTACGCTGGACGGTTTGGGGATCGAACCGGGAGGCCTGGGGTCCGGTGATGACTTCGAACATGCTTTTGACGTTGATCGGTTCGGTGCCGCGCGGATTCAAAATCCGATTTTCGCGGATGGCCTGGTATAGCGGACTCAGGTCGTGTTTGCGGTGCAGCTTGAGAAAGACATCGTTGTTGAAGTCCATAAATATCAACGACACCGGGCGGCCCTGATGGCAAACGCGGCCGTGACGCAGCTCGAACTCGTGGGGGGCGGCCAGAATGCCCGTGATGCCCTCCACGGCATCCAGTCGTTGGGCCAGGTTGATGTTTTCGGTCACATCGACCAGGGTCTCCTCCTCGGCGACCACGGCCAACAGACCGGGGTTGTTGCCCTGCCGCTGGCGATGGACATCCAGCAGCATGTCGGCGAAGCTGACCACCGGGTAGAGCATGGGGTGGTCGAAATCCAGATCCACACCGGTGGATACGATGGCATTGATCCGCTGCCAGACGACTTTGGCGATCTCCTGGGTGACACGCTGATAGTCCCAACCGCCGGGGCTGCCCAGATTCCACTCCGAATGACTGCCGAGAAAACGGGTCACGATCTGCCTCCTTGCTGCAGTAGCTGCTCCAAATGGTTAAAACCGATTTCTCCCTGCGCCAGCACCCGACGGGCGAATGCTACCGGGTCCGGTTTGCGGGCGATGAAGGATTCGTACAACCGGCGAAACCGACGCCGACCGATAGCATAGGCCAGCTGGTAGCCCGGTTTCAAGCTGTAACGCCGCACCATGGCCCGGGCCTGCCCGGGGGCCATGCCGGCCGTCACAAGAAAAGCGGTTGCTTCATCGAGCGTGCACCGACGCATGTGGATGTCGAAATCGACCTGTCCGCGCATGGCCCGCCAGAAGCGCCGCTTGGCCATCAGCATGTGATCGGCTTCGGTTGAGAAAAACCCGGTGTCGAACAACAACTCTTCCGCAAAACTGGCCCAGCCTTCGTAAAAAACAGGAAATTCGATATGGCGACGAACCACCCGCGCATGCCCCCAGCGACAGCTATCCAGCAGGTGATGGCCGGGAAAGGTTTCATGAGCAGTCAGCAGGCGGTAATCCGGCGGCAGCCGTGCAGCGTTGCCATCATCGCCGGTTTGGATAAAAAAGGTGCCTCCCCGGGGTGGGCTGCCCGGCGGCATGCTGTAGGCCGCATTGCTGCGTACCGGACGGATGTAGTCCGGAATCGGTTCAACCGCAACCGGACACGTCCGTACCAGACCGGCATCGATCAGCCCGATCCCAGCACAGTGACGGACCAGCGCATCGATGGCCGACTGAAAGCAGTCCGCGAAGCCGTTTGCCGCCGGGGAGGGGCGGGGCATGTCGTCGATCACCGCCTGCCACCGGCGGCCGGGTGCCAGGAGGTCGGCGGTGCGCTCCAGCGTGGCACTGGTGTCGGCGATCTCCTGCGCCAGTTCGTCGGCAATGGCGTCCGGATCGAGTAGACACCCCATGTGATCCCGGGCGATCTCTTCGTATAGGGATACAGGCAGCCGGAAATCCACCCCGTCCGGGGCCTGATGCAGGTAGGTATCCAATCGACGGTAGGCATTGTCGATCGCTTCGCGGCAATCGACGGGGACCGGCAGCGCATTGAGCCAGGCGCATTGTTGGGCCAGCATCTCGACACCGAGATCACGAAAGAGCGTAGGAATGGCCTCCAGATTGCGCCGGGCCTGGTCGAGAAAACCGGGCAGTTGCCTCAGGCGGTCATTCAGTGCCGGCGCGCCGGCGGTCAGTGCGTCGGTCAAACCGATGCCGATGATGGTCAGGTAAAACGTGGGCTGGCTGCGGTGCATCCGGACACGCGCCAGCTGGCCACCGAGCGTCCGGATCACACGCTGCAGCATGTCCACATCCATGGTTTGATCCGGAGACAGCGGCAATCGTCGACGATGTTCGATTTGCCGATCCCAGCGATTCAATAGCCCGATGATGCGGTCGATGGCATCGGGGGAGAAGTCGTCCCAGTGGGACCAGTCGACGGTGTCGGCCCTGGCCTGGGGAAAGAAGTGAAATTCGTCACTGCTCATGCAGACCGGAAACTGCCCGGCCAGGGTGCCGAAAACATCCTTGGCAAGTTCACGGATGTCAACATCAACCGCATTTTCGGAACCATGATTGGGCATCGGGTTATCCCTGAAGCATCATCCCTACAACGATTCGACATCAGAAGGACAGCATTTCATTCGATAGCTTGCCCGCCTTGGGCACCCTGTTGGTTGCCGATGGCGGCTCTAAAGGACTGCAATTTGCGTCTCAATTGAAGGATTTAACGTTTAGGATAAGTGGTTCGTCGATTTGTGTCAAACCGCCGGGCGCCCATACCGGAATCGATGCCAGGTAAGCACCCGTTTTGACCTTTTTAACGGTGATTGTTATGCTGTCGTTCTGCCATCAACCCGTTTTCCCCTTTCAAGGAGCAACCATGAATGTCACCTTCATCGGCTTGGGAATCATGGGCAGCCGCATGGCCGCCAATCTGCTGCAGGGGGATCTGACCCTTACCGTATTCAACCGCTCACCGGCGCCCGTGCAATCCTTGAAACGACTCGGTGCAGCCACCGCCGGATCCTGTCGTGCGGCGGTAGCAGCAGCCGACATCGTGGTGACCATGCTGTCGACGCCTGAAGCCGTGGCGCAGGTGGCCTGGTCCGAAACGGGCTTCATCCCGGGCATGCCGGCAGATGCCCTCTGGGTGGACTGCTCGACCGTCAACCCCACATTTTCTCTTAAGGCCGCCACCATCGCCAACGCGCACGGGATCCGATTCATGGACGCCCCGGTGGCCGGATCCAAACCGCAGGCCCGCAGCGGGGAATTGGTCTTCTTCGCCGGGGGCAGCGCCGATGATTTGGAAATGGTCGCAGACATGTTGCACCTGATGGGCAGCAAGGTCCTGCATGTCGGTCCGGTCGGCCAGGGCGCCGCACTGAAGATGCTGGTCAATGCCATGCTGGCCCAAGCCATGCTCGCTTTTTCAGAGACGCTGCTGCTGGGGGAAAAACTGGGGTTGTCGCGGGATTTCCTGCTGAAGATCCTCCCCGATCTGCCGGTGTGCGCCCCCTTCGTCAAGGCCAAGGCCGAGCAGATTCGCACCGACGACTACACCGCCCGCTTCCCTTTGTCGCTGATGCACAAAGATCTGCACCTGGCGGCATTGACCGCCTACGAAAACGGCCAGCCTTTGCCGTCGGCCAATCTGGCCAAGGAGATGTACGCCTCGGCCCGTCAGCACGGCCTGGGCAGAGATGACTTTGCCGCCATCTTCAAATTCCTTGACGAGCGATAGGCAACCTTACCAAGGGGCCGCATCATGACACAGCCAGACCCTCATCGTGCCCGAACCCTGCGGTCAATGACATCAATACGATAGCGACCCGATGGTAACCGTCAATGGGTGATTCCGGGAACCTCGGGGGCATTGCTGAACCGACGTGGCCGCACCTGGGCCACCTCTCGGGATGCTGACGCCTGGGTCGATGTTGGCAGCACTTTCGTCGGCTCATCGGAGGGCGCAGCTGGGGGGGGGTCGTCGGGTGGGGGTGGCGATACCGCGACGGGTGTCGGTACCGACGCCATCGGCCGCACCGCAGGCTTTTTCACCGGTGCGGACGGTTTCGTGACCACCGCAGGTCCAGCCAAAGGAACCGGTTCAGGCGTGGGTTGCACTGGTGCACGGGCGGAAGACGGTTCTTTTTCGGGACTCGATGCAACGGACGCCGGCGTTTTCCGTTCCCCTTCATCATCGTGAGGTCGAGCGAACGGCTCGTCCTCAGTCGATTCGGACGGCTGTCCCATGGCTTGGAGCAATCCGGCCTGGCGCCGGCGTATCTCATCCTCATCGGAGGCCCCCGGCATTAGGGCCGCTTCGCAGGCGTCGAGGCCGTCGACGCCATCGTTTTGAAAGCATTGCGCCAGCTTGACGGTTCGCCGGGTCTGGGCAAGCCGAAGGTTCTTGGCCGCCTCGCGGTTTTTGGGGTCAACGGCCAGGGCCGATTCAAAATCGAGAATGGCGTTGCCAATCCGATCCATATCCATCCACACCAGCCCCCTGGCTGTCAACAGCTCCGGTTGGTCGGGCACCATTTCGAGGCCGTCATTGCAGGCGGTCATGGCGGCGTCACCGGTCAGCTTCTTACAGCGGATAAGACTCAGCCGGATCTTGGCGCTCTGCTTTTTGTCGCGGGCCGCATCTTCCTTGCGTCGCTGCTGTTTTTCAATCCAGCGCTGCTCTTCAAGATAGCTCTCGGCGAGCATCAGCTTCTTTTTGATCCGGTCGTCGCCGGGAGCGTGCTCAAAACCTTCACGAAGCACAGCCACGGCGTCTTCATAACGGTTGAGGGACATGAACGCATCGCTCAGCGCGAAACGGATATCCAGATTGCCCGGATCCTGCAGCAGTTCACGGCGGCAGGCTGTCAAAGCGTTCTCACCGCTGGCGGAGAGACACGTATCGGCTGCCCGGATGTCAACGGCGGACAAGATCCAGACCAGCATGGTCAGGATCAGCATGGCAGCCGGCCGCCCCATCAGGTGGCGCAGGTTGTCGGATGGTGATGCCATTTGACGTTTTTCACTCCTCATGCAACCAATCGCTGCACAGTCTGTCTGACGCTGCCAAGCGCAGCGCTAATACCCCCCGCCACCGCCGCCGCCACCACCGCCACCACCGCCGCCATAAGGATCGTTGGCGTCATTGACATTGCGACTGCGGAACATCCAGCTGCCGTCGGGCAGACGGATCAGATTGAACAGATACCACTTACTGACCGTGGCATAGGGAGGATCCTCGCGGTCAAGCATGCTCTCGATATCCCGACGGAGTTGCAGCAGCCCGTATTCGTCGGGATGTGAACCGATTGTGCCGTCACCGTCCAGATCTTCCCCATGAAGATTGGCCCGGGCCAGCATTTCGATCTCCGGGGCCAGCAATTCGGCCTCCTGGAGGGAGGCGGAGAGACTGATGTCACGGCTCAGGGCCGCGATCAGGTCGCAACGATCCAAAACACCGGCGGCATTGGCGGCAAACCCGTCAGCGAACACCTTGGTATTGGCTGTGGCATCGGGAGAGGTGGCAGCATAAGTGATATGACTGACCGCATCGGCCAGCGCCTGCTTAACGCCGTAAACCGGCGTCTTTTCATCGGACAGGGGCTGGCTGTCGGAAAGTTGACTGACGTTGGCAATCGTCGTCCGAATGCCATTGAGGTCCATGCTCCCGTCCGTCGCAAGTTGGGCCGCCGCCAACGCCTCCGCGGCCTTTTTCTCGGCCACGATGAACAGGCCCTGTTTACCGGGTGTGTCGTGCCAGCCGGTCATGGCGTGGCCGATATGGACATGTGCGATAGTCGGGGCGCGATGGGAGCACCCCGCCATGGCCAGTAGTGCGGCAATCAGCAAACACATCATGATGGTTTTCATATCTACCTCCTTCACCGCTGATCCTGCACGCGGCGGGTCAAGGCAATCGAGCCACTCGCAAACCAAAGCTGCTGCTGCGGTAGTCCGGCGCAAATCGATTGCGAAAAGCGGGGTGCACGTATCCGGGGGGAGTGAACCACGACCCGCCCCGCAATACGCGGTAGCCGCAGTCGCCATCCAGCCAGGCGGATCCGTCGGAGGGTGCCTCTGCGTAGCTCTCATTCCAGCAATCTGCGACCCATTCGAAGACATTGCCGAGCATGTCATGGATGCCGAAGGCATTGGCCTGAAACGATCCCACGGGTGCCGTGTGCACATAGTTGTCCTGACAATCGAAAATATCCCACCCCGGATAGGTGGCATCGGTCGACCGATCGGCGACATTGGCCGATTCACAAATGCGGGCCGTCTCTGTTGCTGCCACGCCGCCCGAAACCTTGCCGGCCAGGGCGACATACTCCCACTCGGAGGCGCTGAGCAAGCGGTAGGTTTGGCCGCTTCGGCGATTCAGCCAGCCAATGTAGGCCTGGGCATCATCCCACGAAATGCAGGTCGCCGGATGGGTGTCATCCTGGTCAAATCCCGGCGAACGCCAGCTGCGGTCGCTGTCGGCTGCCCAAACGCCGTCATAGGCGTTGCATCCGGCACCCGCATGCCCGGTATCGGCGACAAACTGGGCGAATTGGGCCCGCGTAATCTCATGGCGGCTGACAGCCAGCGGGTAATCGATACTCACCAGCCGTCTGGGTTCTTCATTGATTTGAAGGGATGCATCCGTATCTGCAGATCCCTGCACAAATTGCCCGGCGGGAATGACCACCATTTCCGGGCATGTGTCGCAATCCCTGAAGGTGGAACCGGGTGTGTGTTCGGCCATCGGCTGGGTTTCCAGACCAACGGGCAGCAGAAACCAGACCGCCAGGGCAATGCCGGCTGCAGTGGCCAGCAATGCAGCAGCAGCGATCCACTTCTTCACAGCCTTGGGGGGTGGTGGCCGATCGTCACCAGCCGTCGGCATATGCGTCGATGCATTCGCGACAGTCGGACTTCCGCCAGCCTGCTTGGAAGTAACGCCGGCAGTCAGGGATCGGTTCATTTCGCTGCTAAATTCTGCAGCGGTCTGGAACCGCTCGCCGGCCTGTTTGGCGCAGGCTCTGGCCACAAGTCCATCCAGGCTGCCAGGAACGGCGGGTTTGAGGCGCGACGGCGGCGAAAGATCAATGTTGATGACCTTGTAGATCACCGAAGCAAAGGATGAACCGGTAAACGCCCGTTCGCCGGTGAGCATTTCATAGAGCACCACACCGGTTGAATAAAGATCCGAGCGCAAGTCGACGGTCTCTCCAAGAAGCTGTTCCGGACTCATGTATCCGGGCGTGCCCAGGATGGTTCCCGCCTGAGTCAAATCAGAGGATTCAATGCGGGCGACACCAAAATCCATCACCTTTACCGTCCCCGCAGCATCCAGCATGATGTTGCCGGGTTTGATATCGCGGTGCACCACACCCATACGGTGAGAATAGTCGAGAGCATCCAATATGCTGGTGAGGATCCGCCGGATCTCTTCAAGGCTGAACGCATGCTGACGCTTTAGCATGTCCAAGAGTGTGCGCCCTTCCACGAACTCCATGGCAATGTACGCCCGCCCCTGATCTTCACCGTATTCGTAGATCCCGACAATATTGGGATGGTTCAAATTGCCTGCCGCCTGGGCTTCGCGGTGGAAGCGCCGGCTGGTATCGTCGTCAACGGGCTGCGTGAAGCTCAGATTCATGGTCTTCAGGGCCACAAAACGCCCGATCATGGGATCGAAGGCCTTGTAGACCATCCCCATGGCACCTTGGCCGATAGGGGCGACGATTTCATATTTGCCTATTTTCTTGGGTGTGGGTTCCATTCACCCTCCATCCTTTTAGAGGGGACCGGACACTTCGGTGAAGTCGGTTGCTGTAAGGAGGATGGACATGACCGTTGGTCATTTCCACATGTCGGTCTGATTCCTGTTACGACCTTTTTATGGTTGCTGCCATCGTGGGACGTGGGTACATCGAAATGCCACATGGTGGCACATTGATATGGTGGTAAACTTAAGCGCAGGCCTGGTGATGTCAAGCATCACCTGTTTGACAAAATGCTGCCCGGCGCACCGTCGTCGAAGTTACGACGGTTCTAAAGCATCGGGCCTCATTCGGTTGATGTGCCAGTTGACGATAAGGCTTGAAGACTACCGTGCGTTGAAACCAATCTACCAAAAAAGGCTTTCCCCTCCGGCCGAATCGGTTTACTATTTTATATTTCAACCCGGTTGTTCTATGATTGCGACCGCTTCGTGCAGCGCCGATTCGCAACGCCGGGACCACATTATTCGCTTCACCGCCTGTGAGACGGAAAAGTAAATACACCGGCCACCGAGCAAGGTGTGCCGTTCGACGCACGTACTCATCATATACCGTCAGCTCGGGCGGTCTGTCGCTGGCAACTGACCCCATCAAGGGGGTTTACGGTAGTTGAAGTTGCCTGCTTGCGCTTCGACCCCGAAAACGAATGGACGCTATTGATTGAACCCGAACGCAGCGTGGGGGGTAACGATGAACGAGTCGCCATATCCATATGTCAGCCACATGAATGCCTTGCACCAGCCGCTGGAGGTCGTCGACGTCCGGTCGTTGGTCAAAGCATGCACGGATAAATGGTACAATCAAACGTTGTGCCTGGTGAACGATTCGGTGGTCCGTTTAGGCATCGTGCAGGGTGAATACCACTGGCACCAGCACGATAAGGAGGATGAGTTTTTCTTCACCCTCGATGGTATGCTGATCATCGATGTCGAGGGCATGGATTCGGTGGAATTGCACCCCCAGCAGGGTTATGTGGTTCCCAAAGGTACCCGTCACCGGACCCGAGCCCCGCGAAAGACAGTAATCCTGATGGTAGAGACCGCCGGATTCGAACCTACCGGCAATCCCGGACGCAGCCGTTGAGCTAATCGCCGACATGACACCCAGCACCAGTCAGGCCCGGATGCGTCGCGAACTGAAAGACACGCTGCTGCTGGGACCGGCCATGCGCATCCGCGTGCGTTCGTGGGCCATAGTAAATAGGGACGTGCTGCGCTCTGTGGACGCTTGGTAGCAGACCCGCTTGGGGGCCTAAAACCGACCAGGCATCCTCCCGGATAGCCATCGCAGCGAGGGGGTCACGAAACCCATGGCGACCATCTTTATCTCCTACCGACGTTCGGACAGCCCACAGGCCTGCCGGGTCCACGATTGGCTCACCAGGCGCTTCGGCCGGGATGCGGTTTTCATGGATGTGTCCGCCATCCCGGTAGCCATGGATTACGTCGATTGCATCACGGACGCCATCGCCGACAGTCGGATCATGTTCGTGTTGATCGGCAGGGATTGGGCAGCCCGGATTCAATCCGCCGGCGATCCGGTTCGTTCGGAAATTGAAATCGCCATGCGCCATGAGGTCCCCCTCCTGCCGGTGCTTATCGGCAACACGCCCATGCCGGAAGCAGACGACATGCCGGCGTCCATCAGCACCCTGGCCTTTCAGAATGCGGTCAGCGTGGGCGTTGCCCATGATTTCGACACACATATGCAGTCGCTGTTGCCAACAGTCGAATCCATCTTGGGGACCATGGCCAGGCATAGTGCGACAACCGCCGACCCCGATATCGTGTTTAACGCCTGCTCTGCGATTATTGCGTTCTTGGAGCAGCAGTATCGGTCCGAGGAGTCAGCGGTGGGCTGGAACGTCAATTGGAAAGTCACGGGCACCGCCGATTTTCAGCAACGCTCCGTGACCGTGACCCTGTTCTTGCATCGTGCCCGACGACTGGGGGAGGTCCTCGACCTTCATTTCATCGTCTCATTCTGGGGGCATGCCGCCATCAACGAGCACCGGTTGGCCGGTTGGGTCATGCATCAGTTCGAACGGATGCCCGTCATCCCGGACGAATACCTGGTGGTTGGCCGGCAGAGCGTCGACTGCGATCTGAAAATCCGGCGCAGCGATGAAGACCCGCGTCATATCTGGCAAATGATCACCGATGAGCCGCTGCGATTGAGCCTGGCGTACGTAGCCACGATCACCCCCAGGTCGCGTCCCGGCAGCGGCTGACAGGACTGCCGGCACTAAAGCGTATCTCAAAAATAAGGATCAGTGTGCAGGACACGGCTTGCAAAGGCGAAATAGCGGAGCATATGTCTAATATGTGAGCATTTTTTGGCTTTGTATAACGCAGTTATGGGCACTTAAACTATTGTTGAGATGTGCGCTAGTCAACCCTGAGCCGTCGGCTGGCCGGATGAATTCCTGAGGGCTTCCAAAACCTGCCGGATTTTCTCGGAGAGCTCCGTCAGATGAAACGGTTTTTGAATGAACCCGTTGCACCCCCGGCGCATGATTTGCGTGGCCCGGCCGTTGATGGCATATCCACTGGAGAGCACGACCGGCATACTCGGCTGCAGTTCTCGAATACGGTCAAATGTCTTGCCGCCGTCCATTCCCGGCATGATCATATCGAGGAGCACCAGATCGATCCGGGATCCCTTCGACCTAACGGTCTCGACGGCATCGTGCCCGCTGTCACACGTGATAACGTGGTATCCCAGTTTCTCGAGCATTGCCTGGCCGACTTCGATGATCATGGCTTCATCATCGACCAGTAAAATGGTTTCCGAACCGGTGGTCATTTCCAATTGGGCCGGCGCCTCGTGGGCTACGGCCCTGTCCGACAGCGGCACATAGATGGCAAACGTGGTGCCATGACCCACTTCGCTGTAAACGGTGATCAGACCGCCATGATTCTTGATGATGCCATAGGCTGAAGCCAGCCCCAGCCCGGTACCCCGACTCTTCTCCTTGGTCGTGAAGAATGGATCGAAGACCCGCTGACGGGTGGCCGCATCCATGCCGATACCGGTGTCGGTGACCGATAGGCGGGCATAGCGTCCCGGTTCGACCCGGTGGGGCCGGCAATACGCCTCGTTCAACTGGACCTCGCGGGTCTCCAGATAGAGATCCCCGCCATTGGGCATGGCCTGCCAGGCATTGACGTACAGGTTCAACAAGACCTGTTCGATCTGACTGCGGTCGGCCTCGACCACCAGGGACGCAGGACCGCATTGAGTATGGATGCGGATCTCCTTGCGGGTGCGACCGAACATGGCTGCGCTGCTGGTCACAAGGTCGTTGATGTCAAGCGCTTTGACCTCGTATTTACCCCCCCGGGCGAAGCCCAGCAACTGCCGGGTCAGATCGGTGGCGCTGCGAATATACTCCTGAATGGCGTTGAGGTGCTCCATGTGCGGATGGGCAGGATCCAAGTCAATCGCCACCAGCGAAGAGCGGCCCTGGATCCCCATCAACAGGTTGTTGAAGTCATGGGCCACGCCTCCCGCCAGGGTGCCGATGGCTTCGAATTTATGGGCCTGCTGCAGCTGCCGCTCCAACCTGGATTTTTCGGTAACATCCTCGTAGATCAAAAACTGGTCGTGATTTTCCATGGCGACCGGTAGAAAGTAAATCTCTTTGCGGGATCCGTCCTTACAGGTCACCTTGAATGTGCGCGGACGGGCCATCCCAGGTTGACTCTGCCGCTGATCGTCGACCCAGGTTCGGATGACCCGCTTGCGGTCGTCCGGATCGGGGAAGGCTTTGGCGAACCACTCGGCCCCTGTGGGAATGTCTTCGATAGTGTATCCGAATATGGCCGAGAATTGAGCATTGATGTATTGGTAGCGCCCATCCTTGCCGATCAGGGATATACCGAAGGGTGACTTCTCCACCAGGGTTCTGAATTTCTCTTCACTCGCCTTCAGCGCATTTTCAGCTCGCACCCTGTCGGTGATGTCGTTGAACACCACGATGCCGGCCTGCACCGCACCGTCGGCACCCCTGATGGGAGCGGCATTGGCCGACACCCACCGCTCCGCCCCGGTTTCGTCGCGGATGATCAGCTCGACATCTTTCGATATGTCACCGTCGAGCACGGCCTTGGAAAGCGGCAGCAATCGGGGCGTGTAAGGGGAACCATCGGGATAGAAAACCTGCCAGCGGGACACATGCTCATGGACACTGATGTCTTTCAACTGCGTTCGGTCTCCACCGCGTATGCCCAAAGCAGCGGGATTGGCAATGCGGATGCGCACATCCGGTGCATCGGCGATCAGAATTCCCGATGGGGATTGAATGATGGCCGTCTCAAGCAGGGCGCGCGTCTGCTGTAACTGGGCTTCGTAGCGTTTGCGATCGGTGATATCCCGGCCGACGCCGATGATGGCCACCACCTGCTGCGCATCATCCAAAATGGCCGTATCCTGCCACCCCAGCCACCGCCACCCGTGTTTGGTCATGGCCCGCTGCTCCATGTAGGCAGAATAGGGCGGATGGAACAGCTTCTCCATCTCCTTGGCAGTGGCTTCCCGGTCGTCCTCATGAACCAGGGGCATGAACCGGTGGTTGATCAACGCCTGCTCGGTTTTGCCGAACAGGCGACAATAGGAGGGGCTCACGAACAGAAAGCGGCCCTCCAGATCGACCTTAACGACGAGGTCCGACTGGTTTTCCACCAGCAGGCGATACTTTTCCTCGCTGTCGCGCAGTGCCGTCTCCGCCTGCTTGCGCTCGGTGATATCCAAAGCGGTGAACGTGACGCCAGCCGACAAATCGGTAAGATCCAGGGGCGTCGAACTCATCAACACGTTGATGATGCTGCCGTCCTTGCGCTGAAAGCGTGTCTCGACGGTGCCCGTCCCCTTTGCCCTGATCTGGCGGTATTTCTCCCTGCCGACAAACTGATACTCCTCATCGTCTGGGTAAAGTATTCTGGCATTCTGACCGACCAGCTCGTCGCTGGTGTAGCCGGTCATTTCGCAAACCTGATCGTTGACCTCCAAAAGCGTGCGGTCGGATACCAAGCCGATTCCGGCCGGTGCCGCCCGAAAGATGCTGCGCATCTTGTCTTCGCTTTCGCGCAGAGCGGCCTCGGCGATTTTGCGTTCCGAGATATCGCGCAGGGCCGTGACCTGGATGGAACGGCTTTGATGCTTGATCATGCGCGCCTGAATCTCGCACCAAAACGTCGTTCCGTCCTTGCGCAGGGCATTGACTTCGTACGGCTTTTCATGCCCCGTACGCATGTGGGCTTCGACGGTGTCCCGGTCCTCGGGTGCAATCCAGTGCGTCGCAGGCCGGCCCACGGCTTCCGCGTGGGTAAAACCGAACATGGCTTCCGCGGCCTGGTTCTGGTCCAGACAGACCCCATGTTCGGAGAGAAAGATGGCCTCGAAAGAGGCATCCGCCAGGGCCTTTAAGCGGGCCTCGGATTCCAGCAGCGCCTGCTCGGCGCGTTTGCGCTCAATCGCCATGGCCACCTGATCGGCAACCGCGACCAACACATCCATGTCGGTGTTGTCGTACTGGTCGGCATCCGTGTAACTCTGGACGGCCATAACGCCGATGGTCGCATCAGGTATGTGCAAGGGCGCCCCGAGCCAGACCTCGGCGGGGGTGCTGGCGGACGTTTGGCGTGAAGAATGGTCCGCTTTGCGGACACCAACGTCTTTGCGGACCAGCAAGGGCCGACCGGTACGCAGAACTTCGGCAGTCAACGATTCTGTCTCGCCGATACCGATCACTGGCGGATGACACGGATCCACCGCATCGACGCAGTAAGGAAAGGTGACACGGTCGCGTTCGGCGTCGTAGAGGGCGATGAAAAAATTGGTCGTGTCGATGATGGCACTCAGGGCGTGGTGGATCGACCGGTACAGCGCATCCAGGTCGGCGGTGGTGTTGATGGCGTCCGAAATCCTGAACAGTGCATTGCTGATGTCCTGAAAGCGATGCTGTCGGATCAATTCGCGCTCCAACTGCTGCACTCGCTTTTCCAGGTTGGCCTGGGTCGGTTCATGGGACATGGACACATCTCCAGCATGGCATGAACAGTTCGACATTAGAATAGGTCTACCAGCGCGGTTTCAGAGCAAACCGATGGTCGCGGAATCCAGCGGGGGTTGCCATTGCGGTGACGCGCGCGTGATCCATCATAAGGGAATCGGCTGCTGCTTGGCAAGCTGCTTGATTTTTTTCGAATTCGATGAAAGGGTAGATCCGTTTGGATTCAGGCGACAACAGTTGGACCATACCGCCGTGGTTAGACCGCGGTTTCATCAGGACGATCGCAAGGCCCATAATGACCTGCCAGCGACTCAAGTGAGCGACGGAAAGGATCTGTAATGAGAAAGGTCCTGAAACGCGTTTTGGCCATCATCGCCGTGGTGTCGGTCGTCGTAACCCTGGCCGCCGTCTGGGTCCTGACCAAAGCCATGCCCATCGGCACCGGTTATGTGGCCAAATACCTGTGCAGCAGCACCTTTTTGTCGCAGCGGGATCCCGCAACCGTTTTTAACGAAGACATCAAACCGGTTAACCCGCTGGCCGGCATCGTCAGATGGAAGGTCAGCCGCACCGATCAATCCGTCAGCGCAACGGCATTCACGGCCTTCCGGGCCAAGGCCGTCTACCGAGAAGGGTGCGGGTGCACCCTTATTGTCGGCACCGCAGAAGCGGCCCTGCGCCGACAGCGTTTTTACCAGCCCGATGTGAACTATGTCAGACCGGTACTGCCGCCGGACCAGCCGTGGCCCCTGGGCAGCGGCGGACCTGTTGATCCGGGGGCGATGGGCGTCGATACCGAATTACTGACCAATGCCCTGGAGGAGGCCTTCACCGAGCCCGGTAACGGTCAGCTGCGTCAAACCCGGGCGGTTGCCGTGGTCTACGACGGCCGGCTGATTGCCGAGCGTTACGCCCCCGGCTTTGCACCCGATATGCCCATGTTGGGCTGGTCAATGAGTAAAAGCGTCACCAATGCCCTGGTGGGACTGCTGGTGGGACAGGGACGACTGATCCTCCACGACCCTGCCCCGGTACCGGAATGGCGCTCGCCCGACGATCAGCGACATGATATCACCCTGGATCAAATGCTGCGCATGAGCAGCGGACTGGCTTTCGAAGAGCGGTACGGCCCCCTGGCCGATATCACCGACATGCTATACGGCGCGTACGATTTCGGTGCCTTTGCCGCCGGCAGCCATCTGGAAGTACCCCCTGATGAGAAATGGCACTACGCCAGCGGGACGGCCAACCTCATTGCCCGCATTGTGCGCGATGAGGCCGAGAAAACCGACCCCAACTACTACCGTTTCATTCGCAAAGCCCTGTTCGACCGCATCGGCATGTCCAGTGCGGTGATGGAGCCGGACGCCTCGGGCACCTTCGTGGGATCTTCATACACGTTTGCTACCGCACGGGACTGGGCCCGTTTCGGCCTGCTCTATCTCCAGGACGGCATCTGGAATGGAGAGCGGATCCTGCCCGACGGTTGGGTCGCTTACAGCACCACGCCCACCCCCAAGGCACCCAAAGGTCAGTACGGGGCCCTATTTTGGCTCAACGCCGGCGCGCCCGACAACCCGACCGACCGGCTATGGCCCAGCGCTCCCATGGATGCCTTTGCGGCCCAGGGGTTCCAGGAGCAGAAACTCATCGTGATTCCATCCCAGAAACTGGTATTGGTACGCCTGGGCGCTACGGCCCCACGCTCGGCATGGGATACCGATGCCTTTATCGCCAGCGTCATTCGGGCGCTGCCCGGACAACAGGGGCCTTGACGCAAGGCGATTCAGACCTATTCTGTTAATTGTGTGGCCATCATTGGCCGCTGGTGCAAACGTGTAAACCAACCATTTTTTAATGCATGCAAGCGAATCAGCAGTGACCGCATGAGCAACAAGCTGGACAAACAAACTGTGGTCGTGGTAGGCGGCAGTTCGGGCATGGGACTGGCCGTGGCCGAAACGTCCGCCCGTGAAGGTGCCCGGGTAGTGATCGCCAGTCGCAGCCCTGAAAAGCTGGAAGCAGCAGCCGGGCGCATCGGCGGCGATGTGCACTGGCAGGTCCTGGACACCATGCAGGAGTCCTCGGTAGCCGATCTGTTCGACCGTTTGGGTATCGTGGACCATCTGGTGGTTCCAGGAAGCGCGGTAAAGACCGGACCCTTGCGAGAACTGCCCACAACCGATGCCCAATACACCATGCAGAGCAAGTTCTGGGGACCTTACCTGTGTGCCAAGCATGCCCGCATCAATCCGTCGGGATCTGTCATTTTCTTCTCA
>JAAUYD010006277.1_pt1 | contig 29169 bp, 29 predicted proteins | sample 7278101 | NCBI WGS metagenome assembly JAAUYD01 (sample SAMN14350128, study PRJNA611818) | marine sediment metagenome | isolation source: surface marine sediment (0.6m) | place: French Polynesia: Moorea | collected 2018-08
ATGGTCTGCATGCCGTAACAAATACCGAGGACCGGCACGCCAAGCTCGAAGACAGCCTGCGGCGCCCGCGGTGGGTCGTCGAGGTTAACCGACTCGGGACCGCCGGAAAGAATGATGCCGTCGGGAGCGAATGCACGAATATCATCGTCCGTCATGTCCCACGGATGAATCTCGGAATAAACGCCGACTTCACGGACGCGCCGCGCGATCAGCTGGGTGTACTGGCTGCCGAAATCGATGATCAGCAGCTTGTTGGCATGGATATCGACGGACATCAGTTCTGGCTGCGGTAGTTGGGTGCTTCCTTCGTGATCGTCACGTCATGCACGTGGCTTTCCTTGATGCCGGCGCCTGTCATGCGTACGAACTGTGGCTTGGTACGCATTTCATCGATGTTTGAGCAACCCGTGTAGCCCATCGATGCACGTACACCACCGATAAGCTGGTGCACGATCGCGACGAGACCGCCTTTGTACGCGACGCGCCCCTCGATGCCCTCCGGCACGAGTTTCTCGAGTTCCTCGGTCGCGTCCTGGAAATAGCGATCCGACGAGCCGTGTGATCCTCCCATCGCGCCGACAGAACCCATGCCGCGATAGGACTTGTACGACCGACCCTGGTAGAGCTCGACCTCGCCGGGTGATTCCTCGGTACCGGCGAACAGCCCACCAATCATGACCGCGTAGGCACCGGCGACGAGCGCCTTGGCGATATCGCCGGAATAGCGAATGCCGCCGTCTGCGATGAGTGGTACGCCGCTCTTAGCCAGCGCATCGGCCACTTCCGCCACGGCCGAAACCTGCGGCACGCCAACGCCCGCAACGACGCGGGTTGTGCAGATCGAGCCCGGTCCGATACCGACCTTGACGCCATCCGCACCGGCTTCAACCAGCGCCTGCGCGGCAGCGCCAGTTGCGATGTTGCCGCCGATGACCTGGAGGTCCGGGAAGGTCTGCTTGACGCGTTTGACGCGCTCCAGCACACCCTTCGAGTGCCCGTGTGCCGTGTCCACAACGATGATGTCGACGCCTGCTTCGACGAGCGCGTCGACACGATCATCGGTGTCAGCGCCGGTTCCAACCGCTGCGCCAACCCGCAGCGCGCCGGCATTGTCCTTGCAGGAGAGCGGGTAGTCCTTGGCCTTCTGGAAGTCCTTGGCCGTAATCATGCCCTCGAGCTTGTAGTCATCGCCAACGACGAGAACCTTCTCGATACGGTGTTTATGCAGGAGACCGAGCACTTCTTCGTCGGGAGCGCCCTCGCGCACGGTGACGAGCCGCTCCTGCGGTGTCATGACTTTGGACACCGGCGCATCGAGTTGCGTTTCGAAGCGCAGATCCCTGCCCGTTACGATGCCAACCGTGACGTCGTTATCGACGACGGGAACGCCCGAGATGTTCATCGCGCGGGTCAGTTCAATGACCTCGCGAATGGTCATGTCGGACGAAACCGTGATCGGGTTGCGCACCATGCCGGACTCGAACTTCTTGACGAGCAACACCTCGTGCGCCTGCGCCTCGATCGTCATGTTCTTGTGAATGACACCGAGACCGCCTTCCTGCGCCAGGGCAATCGCAAGCCGTGACTCGGTGACCGTGTCCATGGCTGCGGACAGCAGCGGAATATTGAGGCGAATTTCCCGCGTCAGTGGCGTACTGAGATCGACTTCTCTCGGCAGCACGTCGGAGTACCCGGGCTGCAGGAGAACGTCGTCAAAAGTCAGGGCTTCCTTGGCGATTCGCATGCTGGGAACACTTGCTCGGTTGCGGGGTAGCGGGCGATTGTACGCCTGCCGGATGAGCGGGTAAACGCCCAATCGGACGGATATAATCCGACGATGCCCACCGAAGCCGCCATCAGCGTCAGCCAGCTCAATCGCCGCGCCAAATCCCTGCTTGAACAGGGCATTCCGAAGCTCTGGGTCGAAGGCGAGATTTCCAATATGGCGCGTCCGGCTTCGGGCCACATCTATTTCAGCCTCAAGGACGAGAAAGCCCAGGTCCGCGCCGCCTGGTTCCGCCAGCGACAGCGCGGTCCGGCGATCCACTTCAAGAACGGCGACAAGGTCCTGGCATTCGGTCGGATCAGCATTTACGAAGCCCGCGGCGACTACCAGCTGATCGTGGAACAGCTGGAGCCAGCCGGTGAAGGCGTCCTGAAGCAGCGTTTCGATGCGCTCAAGAAGAAGCTGCTGGCTGAAGGCCTGTTCGATGAAGAACGCAAGCAGCCCCTGCCCGACCTGCCGGCACGTATCGGCGTGATCACTTCGCCAAGCGGCGCGGCCGTGCGCGACGTCGTCAGCGTGCTGAGACGGCGCTTTCCCGCAGTACCCGTCGTGGTTTACCCGGCGGCGGTGCAAGGGGACGCGGCGCCCGGCGAACTCATCGCAGCGTTGGAAACAGCGATCCGCCGCAATGAGTGTGACGTCCTGATCGTGGGACGCGGCGGTGGGTCGCTCGAGGATCTCTGGGCGTTCAATGACGAAACGCTGGCACGCGCGATCGTCGAATGCCCGATCCCGGTGATCAGTGCGGTCGGGCACGAAGTCGATTTCACGATCGCCGACTTCGTTGCAGATGTACGCGCGCCAACGCCATCAGGCGCCGCCGAGATCGTTGTGCCTGACCAGCACGACTGGCTGCGGCGCATCGCCGCGCTAACCGCTCGCCTTGCACGTGTCGGTGAGCGCAACGTCGAAGACCGCGCGCAGCAGATCGACTGGCTGACACGACGGCTGCTTTCTTCCAGCCCGGCGGCGACCCTGGCGCGCCAGCAGGACAGCTTGCGGGAGAACCGCGCACGGCTCGCAAGCGCAATGCGGCAGCAGCTGCTGGAGCGCTTGAGTGACGTGCAGAGCATGCGCAGCGACCTGTTGCGGTGCTCGCCGGCGCTTGCCGTCCAACGCACGATCGGCAAGCTGGGGGCGCTACGTCAACGGCTCAGCTCGGGCGCACATGACCGCGTCGCAGATCTGCAGCACCGTGTCGCTCTGCTCGGGCGCACGTTGCATTCAGTCAGCCCGCTCGCCACGCTGGATCGGGGTTATGCCATCGTGCTGGATAGTGACGGCAAGGCCATGACTGATGCCGCAACGGCGGCAGCCGGGGACGAAGTCCGTGCGAAACTGTCCAAAGGAGAGTTGGTCGCAAACGTAACCAGGGTGATCAAAGAATGAATCGAATACTGCTGCTGGCGGCCTGTGCACTGGCGAGCAATGCGTTTGCCGCACCCGAACACTCGCCACGGCCGGGCGGGATCGCCGTCATCGATGTGGGTTCTCTCGAAGTGGCGGCTCCGGACGTGTCCTACGACGGCAAGCCGGTGCTCCTGCTGCAGAAACACGATCGGTGGAAGGCCGTCGTCGGCGTTCCGCTGGACACGACGCCTGGTGAACTGACCGTTGCCGTCGGCAGTGATGAAGTGAGTATTGCGATCAGCGAGCACGCCTATGCCGAGCAGCGGCTGACTGTGACGAACCAGAGCTACGTCACGCCGGACCAGGCGCAGCTGGACCGCATCGTCCGGGAGCGCAAAATCCTCGATTCGGCGCTGAATAGTTTCCGTGACGTTCCTGTGGCCGGCATTGAACTCATTGCGCCGGTTGATGGACGGCGCAGCTCCAGTTTCGGCCTGCGGCGCTTCTTCAACGATCAGCCGCGCTCGCCTCACAAGGGCATGGATATCGCCGCCGGAACGGGTACGCCGATCGCGGCGCCGCTGGATGGCATCGTCGCGGTCATCGGGGACTTCTTCTTCAATGGCAACACCGTCATCATTGACCATGGCCAGGGCTTTGTGACGATGTACTGTCACCTGAGCGCGATAGGCGTCGAAGATGGCCAGACGGTCAGCGCTGGCGATGCGATTGGACTTGTCGGTGCAACGGGGCGTGTAACCGGACCACACCTGCATTTCGGAACCTACCTGAACGGGACCGCGGTCGATCCGGCGATCCTGATTGCCGACTAGCCGCGCGGCGGACCCTTCGTTTTACGATGCCGGTCGCCGGCGAGCATCTTGATGATGTTGGTCGATTCGAGGCTGTGCTCGTCGGGATCATAGATGACGAAATCGTCCTCACGTCGAAATACGACGCAGTTGCGGCCCGAGGCCTTGGCCCGGTACAGCGCATCGTCGGCGGCCTTGACCAATGACGTCGCTTCTTCGTCATGCGTCGGCACGACCGAGGCAGCGCCGATACTCACCGACACCAGACCTTCGTCAGTCTTTGGATGAACCATCTCAAGATCCAGCACGGCGTGACGCATGTTCTCGGCGACAATCAGAGCGTCTGCAACGGCGGCACCGCCAAGCACGGCCACAAATTCCTCACCGCCGTAACGCGCCACGAGGTCGAGCGGGCGATTAGCAGAACCTTCGAGCGCCTTGGCGACCAGTTTCAGGCAGGTGTCGCCAGCCTGATGGCCGAGCGTGTCGTTGTATGCCTTGAAGTGATCGATGTCGATCAGGACAACTGCAACCGGCATTTTTTCCCGCGCGCCGAGATTCCAGATGCGATTCTCGAACGCCTCGAATTCGCGGCGGTTCGCGATCTTTGTCAGCGGGTCGCGCTTGCTCTGTGAACTGAGCTCTTCATTTGCTTTCTCGAGTTCGGCAGTGCGCTCCGCGATCTCGACGTCCTTGAGCGCAATGGCCTGAGTCAGTTCCTTGCGCAGTTTTTCGCCAGTTTCGATCGAGTTGCTGAGGCGCTTGTAAGCGCCCCGGAGCCTGGCCGCACGATCCTGCATGTGCGCAAAAACCGGCTCAAATTCGGTCGGCATGTCTTGTGGCAGTCGAACCGACGTGTCACTGCCGTCAACGGACAGCCCGTCGATCGCGTCGTTGACCTGACCAAGCGCCGTACTGAAGCGACGCGTGAGTGCGCTTGCCATGAGCAATGAAATAGCCGCTGTAACAGACAACAGCAGCAGGCCAACCTTGTAGTCGCCAAGCATCTGCTGGGCAATCGGGTCGGTCGGCACACGAACGAAGACTCTCCAGCCGAGAGCAGTCGTCGCATATGCAGCCATGTGGTTGCGGTTACGATCCAGCGACTGGTCATCGTAGTCGAAGGCCACGCCCTGGCGAAGGCCTTCTGCCGAAATAACCAGCGCATCGCCACTCAGGTCTTCAAGGAACACGAGCTTGGCCTCGGGGCTGGCGTAGATGACCTCGTCGTCGTTGTCGAGGATGATGAGATTGGCTCCATCGATATGCGGGTGCTCACGGTCGATTTCGTCAAAAGCGCTCAGGTTCAATGAGCCCTCGACGATGCCAACGCGAGTACCCCCCTGTTCTCGCAGCGATGCGCTGATCGCGACGATCGGGTCCGCGCCAAATCCGCGCCCCCGGAATGCCTGGGAGACGAACGGAAAGCCGTTCGTCATTGGTGCCTTGAAGTACTCCCTGTCGGCGACACTAAGCCCCGACAGCTGGTCGAACGGCGCCAGCACGCCATCGAGACGCGAACTTGCTGCAATAATGTCGCCCTTTGCATCGGTGCCCAGCATCGTCAAAAAGTCGCCGTAGATCTCGTGGTACAGCAGCAGGGATTCCTGGATCGATGTCGCACTGAAGTCGCCTGATGCGTTTATCGACGAGGCGGCGGACGTCATTCCCGATACATGCTTGTCGACGAAACGTTCGACCGAATGGGCAACGGCTGTGGCCATTTCCTCGATGCGCGTTTCCATACGATCGTGGCGCATGTATGCGGATCGCTCGGTCATCAATACGACCAGTGCCACGATAGGAATAAGGCCCAGCAGGACAGCGCCAACGCCAATCGACGTGCCCAGGCTCTTGCCGCCAAACCACCTGAGACCAGCAGCCGTGCGCCTGGAGCGCACGAACTGGAGCGTCGCCAGCACCAGCAGCGCGCCCAGCAGCCCGAAGGAGAACCACTGCACCGAATCGTGCCAGTCGAGAAACAGGCGTATTGTGAAAAATGAATCCGTCATCGATAACCAGACCTTCAGTCAAGGTTATCGGCCACGCCGTGGGCAGCTTTAGATCGGATTCAGGCCTTTAAAAAGTCCCAAATGACGGGGCGGAACGCGTCCATATCAACCAGGAACGAATCGTGTCCGCGAATGCAGTCCAGCTCGACCAGCTGGGTGTCCGGGCACACACCGGAAATGCCCTCGGCCAGCTCGCGCTGCTGTTCCGGCGGGAACAGGATGTCGGTGCGCACGCCAATTACGAGGGCCCGTTCGAGCTGCAGTCTCCGGAAGCCGCATTCGAGTGATCCGCCATACTCGGCGAGATCGAACAGGTCCGACGCATGCGACAGGTACAGGTAGCAGTTCGGGTCGAATGCGCCCGTAAATTTTTGCCCGTGATTCTCGAGGTAAGACTCCACCGCGAATTCGGCGACGAACTGGTCCTCGATTCGCGCATGCGACGTAGACCGTTCGCGACCGAAGCGTATCTTCCACTCCTCGGCCGAGCGATACGTGATCATGCCGAGCTTGCGCGCAAGCCGTTGGCCCGTGATCGGCGGATCGCCGACGTCGTACTCGCCCTTCTTCCACTTGGGATCCGAGCGGATCATTTCGCGCTGCAGCGAACGCACTGCGATGGAAAACGGCAGCGCGCGGGCCGCGGACGACACCGAAAGGAAATTGCGCACGTTGTCAGGATGCCGCACACAGAACGCAAGCCCGGTCATGCCGCCCATCGAACAGCCAACGACCGTATGCAGTACGTCTACGCCAAGGTGCTGCACGACGTACCAGGCCGACTCAGCGACGTCTTCAAGGTGCAGCACCGGAAAGGACAGGCGATAACGCTTCCCGGTCTCCGGATTGATGGACGCAGGGCCGGTAGAGCCAAAGCAGCTGCCGAGCGAATTTACACAGATGACGAAGTAGCGGTCGGTGTCGATCGGCAATTCCTTGCCGATCATCTCTTCCCACCAGCCCGGCGTCGGGTCTTCCGCGCACGACGTCGCATGCGCCGATGGCGACAGACCGGTGAAGATCAGGATAGCGTTGTCGCGCGCTTCGTTTAGCGTGCCCCAGGTCTCGTAGGCAAGCGACGGCGATTCGAGATAGCCCGCACGATGCATGCGGAACTGCCCCTCATAGGTCACAAGTTTTCTCGCCGCTGTCATGTGCCCTCCTCGACGTCCCAGTATAGCCCGCGCTACTTCTTGACGCGCTTCATCAGCCGCGCGCGCTTGCGTTCCTGGCGCGGCGTCAGCTTGTTGCGCCGGCCTTTGTACGGGTTGTCACTGGTTTTGAAACTCAGGCGCACTGGCGTGCCTTTCAGCTTGAAAGCCTTGCGAAACCGATTGATGAGATAACGTCGATACGCCTCGGGGAGGCGCTCGGTCTGGTTGCCATGGATCACGATGACCGGCGGATTTCGCCCACCCTGGTGCGCATAGCGCAAACGAATACGGCGGCCGCGCACGAGGGGCGGCGGATGTGCCATGACCGCCGCTTCGAGTTCGTTGGTCAGATCTGTCGTTGGCATGTCACGCGTCGCAGCTTTGTAAGCACGTTCGACGGCAGGCAGCAGATCGCCGACAGCAGTACCGTGCAGCGCTGAAATTGTGATCCGTTCGGCAAAATCCAGGAACGGTAATCGACGATCAAGATCGTCACGAACTTGCTTGCGTTTTTCCGCCGACAGTCCGTCCCACTTGTTTGTCACAACAACGAGCGCACGACCACGTTCCAGGACGAGCCCGAGCAGACTCACATCCTGTTCGGTCACGCCCTCCTGCGCATCAAGCACGGCGATCACGACATGCGCACGTTCGATCGCCTGCAGCGCCTTGATGATGCTGAACTTCTCGATCGCTTCATTGACGCGCGCTTTGCGTCGAATACCCGCCGTATCGATCAGCATGTATTTGCGATCGCTGCGTTCGAACGGCACCTCGACCGTGTCGCGCGTCGTGCCTGGCATGTCGTAGACCACCAGGCGATCCTCGCCCAGCAGGCGATTCGCCAGTGTGGATTTTCCAACGTTGGGCCGACCGACAATGGCAATTCGCAGTTCGTGGTCATCATCGGCATCGGGCGCAGCTTCGTCAGGCTCGAAGTCGCCGAGAACGCCGTCCATCAGCGCCGCGATGCGATCGCCGTGGGCGGCCGAGACCGCAATGGGTTCGCCGAGTCCGAGTCCGTAGAAATCAGCATTGGCTGTCGTGGACTCCAGGCCCTCAGCCTTGTTCACGGCCAGCCAGGTCTTCCTCGCATGACGACGCGCGAGCTCCGCAACGTGTTCGTCAGCGGCCGTGATGCCACTGCGCCCGTCGACCATGATGATCGCGACGTCGGCCTCCTGCAGAGCCTTGACGGTTTGCTCGGCCATCGCCTCGTCGATGCCTTCCTCGCCGCCGGCAACGCCGCCCGTATCAATGACGATATAGGGAACAGGGCCGAGCTTGCCGAAGCCGTACTTGCGATCGCGTGTCAGCCCGGGGTAATCGGCAACAAGCGCATCCCGTGAGCGCGTCAGACGATTGAACAGCGTCGACTTGCCTACGTTAGGACGGCCAACCAGGGCAATGACAGGGAGCACGGGATAACACCTTCAGCGCAGTCGCTCAGGAACCGTCTTCGGCGATGTCGGGGGCGCTGCGCCTGGGACGATCGTCAACCACGGTATAAGCCGCAAGCGTGCCATTGTCGCTTTGCACGTAGAGCTGATTCGCAATGACCACGGGGTCGCTGGTGATCGCCGCGTTGCTGTGACGCACCCGCGCGACGGCTTCGCCGTCGATGTTGCTAAAGAAGTGCAGGTATCCCTCGAAATCGCCGGCGACGATGGTCGTATTGAAAGGTACTGCCAGCGTCGGTTCGCGCCGCAGCAGCGAAGCATTGCGCCATTCCTCGGCGCCGTTACGACGCGTCAGCGCAACAATCTCGCCATCCTCACGGACGGTGTAAATCGAGTTCCAGCTCGCCGCGATTCCCGTGAGCGAGGAAATGTCGCGGTACCACAGTACCTGCCCGGATTCGGATGCCAGTGCTGCGGTGCGTCCCTGGTACCCGGATACATAGACGTCCTGCCCAACGACGGCAATCGCACCGTCGATGTCCGCAAGCCGATCCAGATCCGAACGGCCAGACGGCGGGGAGATCAGTGACTCCCAGACGACGGTGCCGGTGTCAAGTTCCGCAGCGACCAGGCGGCCGTTGTCGAAACCAGAGATCACGGTCGTGCCGACAAGCACGGGCGTTGCCGAACCGCGAACAGACAGTGCCGGAGCTGTTTGCTGCAGCGACCAGCGCGCGCGGCCGTCAAACAGCGACAGCGCCTGAAGTCGATTGTCGATAGTTTGCACGACCACTGTCTCGCCACGAATCAGCGGGCTTGCCAGCGACTCAGCCGCTATGTCGACTCGCCACTGTTCTTCGCCACTCGCGGCATCGAGCACGATCGCCGTGCCGTCCTTGCCGAGCACCACGAGACGGCCTTCGCCGACGCCGGGACCGGCAGACAGCTCGAGGTCGAGATCGATACGCCATATCTGCTTGCCCGACTCCGGGTCGAATGCCGACACCTTGCCGTCCTGGCTCGCCGCGTAAATACGATTGCCGTCGCCTGCCGGCTGCAAGGCGACGAGCATGAACTCCGACTCGCCGCCGAGTCGAGCATCCCATACTCGCTTGATCTTGACGGTCGGCTCGAAGTCGACGAGTTCGGCCGGCTTCAGCTCCTCGTCATCTTTGCCGAACAGGCCGCAAGCGCCAAGTAACGACGTCGCGGCGATGACCGCCAGTGCTCGCAACCTGTTGTTCACTCGTTATTCCTCTGTCTCAGTCGCTTCGACAGGCTCTTCGACGGCGGGTTCCTCGACCGCCGGTTCTGCGGTATCGGTCTCGTTGGCCGCCTCGACTTCAGGCAGATCGAGCGCTTTCCACTGCACGAGCTGACGGTCAACCGTGCCCTGCGCCACCGGGTCGAGCAGCACAGCCTGGTAGGCAGCCTGCGCGTCCTCAATGCGGCCGAGCGCGTGATAAGCATCACCCAGGAGTTCCATGTAGGTCGCGCCAAAGCCGCTGCTGTCCTGGCCTTCGAGCAACTCGAGGACCGCCTCGGCATCGCCCTGATAGAGTCGCACGCGCGCCAGTCGCGCACGCGCTACGTGCTTGACCGCGTCATCGGCATCGCTGTCGAGCAGCTCCTGCAGCGTGGCCGCGGCCTCCTGATCGCGGTTCTTGTCCATGTAGAGGCGCGCCATCGCGAGCTTCGACTGTGCCGCGTATGTCGTGCCCGCATAGTTAACAGTCAACTGATTCGCGACGACCTCGGCCTCTTCGAGGCTGCCGTCGACCACGTGTTCGGTCAGCGTCTCGTAGAGCGCCGATCCTTCGAGCTGCGCTTCGAGCTTGCTGTCCTGGTAGTAGTTCCAGCCGACGAGCGTCGCGATGCCGAGACCCAGCCCGCCAATCACGTAGCCGCCGTACTCCGACCACCACGCGCGAATCTGTTCGATTTGTTCCTTCTCTGAAAGTGTATCGTCCACGAGACTGCCTTTGTTGCGTTGCGGCTATGCGCCGCCAAGTTTGTCCTGCAGCACCGACGCCAGATCGTCCAGCCCGATGCTTTCCTGTTCCTCACCGATGCGCAGGGGCTTAAACCCGATGCGCTGTTCGCTCAGCTCCTGTTCACCCAGGATCAATGCGAACGCCGCGGCGCTCTTGTCGGCACGCTTCATCTGTGACTTGAAGCTGCCACCGCCGAGATTCAACTCGACGCGAATTCCCTCGACCTTGTCGCGCAACTCTTCGGCCAGCGCAAACGCGCGCGCCTGGGTGCCCTCACCGACTGCGACGAGATACACGTCAGGGTCCGTCGCCGGCGCTTCACCTCCGCAGGCTTCATAAAGCGCGACAAAGCGCTCGATGCCCATGGCCCAGCCAATTGCCGGCGTCGCCCGCCCGCCGAGCTTCTCGACGAGTCCGTCATAACGGCCACCCGAGCAAACGGCGCCTTGCGCTCCCAGCGCATCGGTCACCCACTCGAACACGGTGCGCGAGTAGTAGTCCAGCCCGCGGACCAGCCGCGGGTTGACCTCAAACTCGACACCAGCCGCCCTCAGCAGGTCCTGCAACCCGGCGAAATGCGCGGCCGACTCCTCATCGAGGTAGTCGATCATGACCGGCGCCGTATGGACGATGTCCTGCATCTCCGGGTTCTTGCTATCGAGGATCCGCAGCGGGTTCGTGTCGAGCCGGCGAATACTATCCTCATCGAGCCGACTTTTCACGCCGCTGAAGTACTTGACGAGCGCCTCGCGGTAGCGTGCCCGGGACTCCGGGACGCCGAGCGAATTGAGCTCGAGGCGAATCCGGTCGATACCGAGCCGTTGCCACATGCGCGCGCTCATGATGATCAGCTCGGCATCAATATCCGGCCCTTCATAGCCCATGGCTTCGACATCGAACTGGTAGAACTGCCGGTAGCGGCCGGCCTGCGGCTTTTCGCGGCGGAACATCGGACCCGTCGTCCACAGTTTCTGTTTCTGATTGTGAAATAGCCCGTGCGTCATGCCAGCGCGTACCATGCTCGCCGTCGCTTCGGGTCGCAGCGTCAGGCTGTCGCCGTTGCGGTCGTCGAACGTGTACATCTCCTTCTCGACGATGTCGGTGACCTCGCCGATCGAGCGCTTGAACAGCTCGGTGTGCTCGAGCAGCGGCAACCGCACCTGGCGGTAACCGTAAGACTCGACAATATCCTCGACTTCCGATTCAAGGTATTCCCAGGTGTGTGCGACGTCAGGCAGGATGTCGTTCATCCCGCGCACTGTTGGTGGCTTCTTGCTCATGTTCCCGAGATGGTCAGGCGTAGTGGACGGTCCGGCCGGCTGGATGCCGGCAACGCATAGTCACCGCCATTGACGACTACGCTGACATTGCCCGGATTGCCAAACAGCACATTGAATGGTTCCGCGCCGGTCAGCTCGACAGTGCGGCCGTCTTTGCCGAGATCGAAAAACAGGCGACGCCCGCTCGCATCGGTGATCTCGGTCCAACAGTCGCCGGTGTACGTCAGCAAGATGCGCATCTGGCCTTCGGCGAGCACCGGGGAACTCGTTTCTTCGATGGGCGGTTCAGAGGCTTCGGTCGCAGTGTCTTCAGGCTCGACATCCGGCTCGTCAGCGATTTGCTCTGACGCAACCTCCATAGCGTCGTCGGTTGCCTGCGGCTCAACGGACATGCTCTCGTCGGTCCCCGGCGCGGCGACCACATCCGGGGCCGCTTCCGTCTGCAAGGGGCGCGACGTAAACCACCAGTACGCCGTTGCAACGACAACCACGACAACGATGACCGCGATCCACGGACCCGGTGACAGCTCCTGGCGCGGACGGCGGCGCGTAGATACCAGCGGCGGCATTTCACCGGCTCTCTCGAGCTGATAGTAGTCAGCCAGGATGTCGTCGGGATCGACGCTGACGAGCTCGGCGTATTTCTTCAGATGTCCCTTGGCGAAAACCGGGGCGCCAAGGACTTCGAATTCGTTGCGCTCAAGCGCACGAACCTTAGGCTCATCGAGGTGCAGTTCTTTCGCTATCTCGAGCACGGAAATCTGTTGCTCACGACGCGCAGCCGCAAGACGCTCCCCCCCGACCGGCCCTTGCGGCTCGTCGACGTTGTCGTCGGTATCCTGGTTTTCGACGTCCTCGGTCATGCGTTCTCGCGTCGTTCTAGCTGCTGCTAAGTGCCCTGCGCGCCTCGGGCGATTCCGGGAACTCGCGCAGCAACTGGTTGATGTATTCGGTACGGCCCCGGTCGTTACCCAGCTTCCCTTCGATTTCGGCAGCCAGGAAAAGAACGCCGGCGGTCGTCCGGTTCGCACTCATGAATCGCTGCAGAAATGCACGCGACCCCAGGAAATCCTCCTGCTGGAACTTGAGCAGACACAGCTGCAACAACGCTTCGCCGTAGTTCGACTGGCGCTCGAGTGCCTCGCGATAGAAAGCCTCGGCCGCCGCCGCATCCGGCTTCTGCTGCATGCACAAACCTGCGTTAGTCAGCGTCGTTGCCGCCGTATCGTTTTCCGGGTGGTTAGCCGCACGGTTGAAGTGCTTCTTCGCCTTGTCGTAGTCGCGTTGCTTGCACAGGAAGACGGCGTAACCGTTTTGCAGCTCGAAGTTGCGGGGCTCCACGCGTACCGACGACTCGTAGGACTCGGTCGCAAGGCGCAAATTGCCCAGCCGCTCGTAGGTCATGCCCAGGGTCATGTGCGCTTTACCCAGGCGCGGGTCGATCTCCAGCGCCCTTTCGAGCCGGTCGCGCGCCAGGTCGTAATTCTCGTTCTGCAGGTAACGCACGCCGAGCTGGTAGTTGTACTCCGCCGCGTCGTCACCGGTCTCCGGTTCCGAGGATCCCGTCGTCGTCGTTACGCAACCGCCGAGAACCAGTCCCGACAGTGCCAGTACCGCTAGAAGCTCGCTCTTGTTCACGCTGACGCCACCTTTATGTTCCTGTCACCGATTTTCTTGTCACCAAGCCGATTGCGTACGCGGTTGGCAACATCTCCGGCCAGTTGCCCGCACGCCGCATCGATGTCGTCGCCGCGCGTCCTGCGCGTGGTTGCGACGAGTCCCCGCTGGCGAAGGCGGTCCTGGAAATGCCTGATTGTAGCCGCAGAGGAGCGCTTGAATACCGTTCCGGGAAATGGATTGAACGGAATCAGGTTCACCTTTGCAGGCTTGTTGTTGAGTAATTCATAGAGTTCGTCAGCATGCGCAAGCGAATCGTTGACGCCGCGCAACATGACGTACTCGAAGGTAATGAAGCGGTTCGCGTGTTTGGCTGCATACGCCCAGCAGGCATCGAGCAGGCTGGCGATCGGGTGCAGCTTGTTGATCGGCACGATCTGGTCCCGCAACGCGTCATTCGGTGCATGCAGAGACACGGCCAGCGAGACGTTGCAGTCGTCTGCGAGCTTGTTCATGTGCGGCACAATGCCGGAGGTGCTGACCGTTACGCGGCGGCGTGACAGTCCAAAGGACCAGTCGGAGATCAGCAGTTTCAGAACCGGCACCACGTTGCGGTAGTTGGCAAGTGGCTCGCCCATGCCCATGAGAACGACGTTGGTAACTGCCGGGTCGCCGTTGTCGCGTCGCGGCAGCTCCTGATTGGCCACGAACACCTGGCCGATAATCTCGGCGCTGGTCAGGTTGCGATTGAAGCCCTGTGCACCGGTTGCACAGAACGCGCAGTCAAGCGCACAGCCAACCTGCGATGAAATACACAACGTGCCGCGTCCCGGCTCGGGAATGAAGACGGTTTCGATGGCTTGCCCGCAGTCGGTTGCGAACAACCATTTGACGGTACCGTCCGCCGAGTCAAAACGTGACAGGGCCTCTGGCAGGCGAATCTCGGTTTCCGCGGCAAGCCGCGCGCGCAGTTTCTTCGACAGGTCCGTCATCTCGTCAATGTCGACGACGCCGCGCTGGTAGATCCACTGCATGATCTGCCGGGTGCGAAACGGTTTTTCCTGCCAGTCCGCAAAAAACTGCTCGAGCATGTCTTGCGACATGCCGAGCAGGTTCGTTTTTGCGGCAGTGGCGCTCATGCGTCTCCTAGCGGGTTCGCGGGCAGACGCCGTCGTCGCCGAAGAAGAAAGCGATCTCGACCGCGGCCGTCTCGGCGGCATCCGATCCGTGCACGACGTTCTCTTCGATGCTCGCGGCAAAATCCGCGCGAATCGTGCCAGGATCGGCCTCCGCCGGGTTTGTTGCGCCCATGATCTCGCGATTCTTCGCGATTGCGCCTTCGCCCTGCAGCGCCTGCACGACAACCGGACCCGACGTCATGTAGCTGACGAGGTCGTTAAAGAAGGGACGTTCCTTGTGAACGGCATAAAATCCCTGCGCCTGCTCCTCGGTGAGGTGCATCATGCGCGCAGCGACGATTTCGAGCCCGGCTTTTTCGAAGCGGCTGTAGATCTCTCCAATCAGGTTTTTTTGTACGCCATCCGGCTTGATGATGGAGAGCGTCTGCTCAACGGCCATGGGTTGTATCCTTTAGTTCAGGTGGTGATGATAAGCGCCCGGCATCGAGCCGGGCGCAGAAAGACATAAGTCGTCGATTTTACTATGGATTGTGGCGGCGGTACTAGGTTGCTGACGCACATCCCTGTGCCCCGCAGCACAGGGCTGTCCTTGCTCTAGACTGTGAAGCTCTCACCGCAGCCACATTCCCCCTTGATGTTGGGGTTGCGGAAGCTGAAGGCCTCGTTCAGGCCGTTCTTGACGAAGTCGACCTCGGTGCCATCGATCAGCTCCAGGGCCTCGGGGTCTATGACCACCTTGACGCCCTTGTCCTCGAAGATGACGTCGTCGTCTTCAATCGACTCGGCATAGTTGATGACGTAGGAATAGCCCGAGCAGCCGGTCGCCGTGACCCCGACCCTCAGGCCAAGCCCCGTGCCACGCTTTTCGAGGTAGCTACGAACGCGGTCCGCTGCCGCTTCTGTGAGCGATATCGCCATGGTTTCCATCCAGTTACGTTCAGGATCCCTCGCCAAACTTCTGCCCAAGCGAGCGAACCGTATCTTCAAGGACAAGTATACGTCCGGTTTTCTCCGTCGGTATAGCCAGATTCTCCATAATCGGGGCGCGCGGGAATTCCTCAAGGGCTGCCAGGGGCCGGCCTTCGTAGTAGCCGCATAGCCATTCCGCCGCCGCAATCAGGTGCGGGCAGCCCCAGGCCCGGAAGCGCATGGCTTCGATCGTCCCCGCCTTCGCCACTGCGGAAAGCCGCACGCGGACCCCCTGCTCGTCGAGCATTGCCCATTCGCCACCATCCACATCGCCGACGTGCCCTGGCTCCGCGAACAACGCACGTACAGCGGGACTGTAAGGGTCGCCGCTCAAGCAGCCTGCCCCGGCGCCATGCCCCGCAGGCGTGCTACCGCGTCGCGGTACTTCGAGACGGCAAATTCGACCTCGGCGCGCGTCGTCGGCCGCCCCATGCTAAAGCGGATTGCGCTCTGCGCCTCGAGATCGGTCCGCCCGAGCGCCCGCAGCACATAGGATGGCTCCTGGCTCTTTGAATTGCAGGCACTGCCGGTCGCCACGCAGATCGGCTCGAGATCGAGCAGCAGGCTCTCGCCTTCGATATCCGCGATGCTGACATTGAGAATCCCGGGAAACCCATCCGCGCTGCCATTCAGCCGGATGCCGTCAATGTCCTGGATGCCGGTCCAGAGGATATCGCGCAGTTCTCGCAGGTGCGCAAGGTCGGCCTCGATAAGGCCCGATGCGATCTCGGCGGCCTCGCCGAGCCCCGCGATCAGGTCGGTGGGCAGCGTGCCTGGACGGATGCGCCGCTGCTGCCCGCCACCATAAAAGAGCGGCTCAACGTGGCAGTCCGACCGGTCGACAATGTAGAGCGCACCGACCCCTTTGGGCCCATAGAACTTGTGACCCGTCAGCGACATCAGGTCGACGGGCAGTTTGCTGAGGTCGATCGGCAATTTGCCAACGGCCTGCGCCGCGTCGACGTGAAAGAGCACATTACGCTCGCGGCAGATAGCGCCGAGCGTTTCTATATCCTGGATGACGCCGGTTTCGTTGTTGACGTACATGATCGAGGCGAACTGCGTGTCGTCTCGCAGCGCTGCTTCGAAATCCGCCGGATCCAGTACGCCGTCAGGTCCTGGATCGACGTACGTCACGTCGAAATCCTGTCCCCGCAGCATGTCGAATACGTCGGTAACGGCCTTGTGCTCAGTGCGCATCGACACGAGGTGTCGGCCACGATGTGCCCGGTAGCGTGCGGTGCCCGAGATTGCGAGATTGTCGGATTCGGTTGCGCCGGACGTCCAGATCAACGTCTGCGGGTCCACGTTGAGAAGGCCGCCGAGCTGCTTCGCCGCCCCGGCAATGATTGTGTGTGTCTGACGACCTGCCGCGTGCGTCGACGACGGATTGGCATACGCTGATTCCGCGACCTCGCGAATGCGGTCGAGAACCCGCGGATCCACCGGCGTCGAAGCCGCGTAGTCGAGGTAAACCATCTCAGTCGTCATCGTCTTTTCGTGTCCGGTCGACCGCGGTCAGAATGCCGCGCAGGATGTTGACTTCGTTCTTGTCGGGCCGCGCACGAATAAAAAGGCGCCGCATGCGACGCATCAGGTGGCGCGGGTTATCCGGATCCAGAAAACGAATGTCACGCAGCACGTTTTCGAGATGCTCGTAAAAGTGCTCCATCTCGTCGCTGGTCGCGGGCGGCGCCTCGACATCGAACACCGGGCCCTCGCCGAGCATGCTCGCAACGCGCACCTCGTAGGTGAATACCTGCACAGCCATGGCGAGATTCAACGAACTGAAGCCGGGATCGGTCGGAATCGTCAGCAGCGTGTGGCACAGGTCGAGGTCGTCATTATGCAGCCCCGTCTTTTCCGGTCCGAAGACGCAGGCAACATCGCCATGCTCGCTCTCCTGGATCATGCGCTCGGCACAGTCTCGCGGTCCCATGCAGGGCCAGTTGATGGTCCGTGACCGCGCACTGGCACCTGCCACATACACGCAGTCGACCAGTGCCTTATCGAGCGTATCGACAACCCTGGCTCGTTCGAGAATGTCCGAAGCACCGGATGCCCGAGCCGTCGCATCCTCATGCGGGAACACCTTCGGATTCACAAGGTACAGGTCACCAAGCCCCATGTTTTTCATGGCGCGTGCGACGGCCCCGATGTTGCCGGGATGGGTGGTGCCAACAAGGACGATGCGAATGGGCATGCGGAAGGGACAGGTAATCGAAAGTCGGGTATTCTACCGCCCCGCAGGCCCGGTCTGCCCAGTTCTTTTACATTGACGGAATCGTTTCATGCACGCATTACAGAATGTGGCCGTGATGGCTGCGCGCCGCGGCGGCACAATCCTCATCCGGCACCTCAACAAGCTCGACAAGATCAAAGTTGAGAAGAAGGGTCATAACGATTTCGTCAGTGACGCCGATCGCGCCGCCGAAGCGGCCGTGATCGAGGAAATCCATAAGCACTATCCCGACCACGCCATCCTCGCCGAGGAATCCGGCGTCAGCGGCGACTCCGACACGGTCTGGATCATCGACCCCCTGGACGGCACCACGAACTTCCTGCACGGCTTCCCGCAGTTCTGCGTGTCGGTCGGGGTCCAGGTGAAGGGCCGCATGGAGGCCGCGGCCGTCTACGACCCGCTGCGCCAGGAGATCTTCGCCGCATCGCGGGGTAACGGCGCAACGCTCGATGACCGCAAGATCCGGGTCAGCGGGCGCCGCGAAATGGAACACGCATTAATCGGTACCGGCTTCCCGTTTCGGCAGCCTGATATGGACATGGGCCCGTATCTCGCAATGCTCGGCAAGGTCGTACGCAATACGGCGGGCGTGCGTCGTCCGGGCGCCGCGGCACTGGATCTGTGCTACGTCGCAGCGGGACGGCTCGACGGGTTCTGGGAAACCGGCCTCAAGGCCTGGGATCTCGCGGCCGGGTCGCTGATTATCCGTGAAGCCGGTGGGATCGTGAGTGGCCTGGACGGTAGCGAGAACTACCTGGACAAAGGCCACATCCTCTGCGGCACACCGAAAATCTACGCCGGTCTCGCGCGGCTCTGCTCCCACGACATCAAAGCCATTCTCCACGCCGCCGGGTAACCGCTACCGGAGACTTCGCGAACGCGGCTGCTACCCGCGGAGCATCACCAGTCGCTCGGACAATCTGCGATAACTCGCTTGATGGCGATGCTCCGCGCGCGCCGCGCCGACCCGTGTGAACTCCGCCGACGCACCTATCGCGGACAGGAAGCAGAATGCCGGGCTCGGGTGTTGCCTCGGGCGTCGTGCGCAGCGCGGCTAATCAGCTTGATCGCGTCGTCTAGGGCAGATCGTCGATCAAAGACGGATCCTTGATCGGCTCGATGAGGTCCTGTGGACTGACGTTGAGCGCGAGTGCCGTGGCGCTTGCCGTGTAGATTGACGAGTACGTGCCGACGATGATGCCGACGATCAGTGCGATCGAGAACGGCGCAATCGACTCACCACCCAGCGTGAGCAGTGCAATCAATACAAGCAACGTCGTAATACCCGTGATCAACGTACGTGCGAGCATCTCGTTGATCGAGATGTTCATCGCGTCTTCCGCTGACACGCCACGCAGGGCAAAGAAGTTCTCGCGAATTCGGTCGAACGCAACGACGGTGTCGTTGAGCGAATAACCGATCACGGCGAGCACGGCCGCAACGACGGTCAGGTCGAACGGCAACCCGAAAATCGAGAAGAAGCCGACGGTCACGATCGCATCGTGCGCGAGTGCCGCGACGGCGCCGGCCGAGAACTTCCACTGGAAGCGGATCATCACGTACACGAAGATCATCAGCAGCGCCACGACCATGGCGAGCGCGCCTTTTTCTGCGAGCTCACTGCCGACCTGAGCACTGACGCTCTCGAGTCGACGCAGGTCTATTTCTTCGCCGCCTGCTTCGAGCGTCGCCCGCAGCTGATCGCGAACCTCGGCAGCGCTCTCAATATCCTGTGGGGGCAAACGAACGAGCACATCGGTCTCGCGACCGAAGAGCTGTACCTGGGCATCCTCGAAACCCGCGGCCGCAAGATCGCCGCGAATCGCCTCGAGGTCCGCCGGCTGTTCGTAGGCAACCTCGAGCAGGATACCGCCAGTAAAGTCGATACCGAATTCGAGACCGCGCGTGAACAGCGAGACGAGTGAGACGATGACAAACAGTGCCGAGAATATCAGCGCTACCCTGCGGCGTACCGGGCTCAGAAAGTCGATGCTGGTTTTTTCTTTTATAAGTCGCATGGCGAACTCCTAAACCGGCAACGACTGCAGCTTGCGCCCGCCGAAGATCAGATTGACGACAGCTCGGGTACCGACGATCGCCGTAAACATCGACGTGATGATGCCGAGCAATAGCGTAATCGCGAACCCTTTGATCGGTCCGGTACCGAGGGCGAACAGCACGATGGCCGCAATCAGTGTCGTGACGTTGGCATCGGTGATCGATGAGAGCGCTTTCTCATAGCCGGAATTGATCGCAGTCTGTGGCGACGCACCGGCCGAGAGTTCCTCGCGTATTCGTTCGAATATGAGCACGTTTGCGTCCACCGCCATACCAACCGTCAGGACGATGCCGGCAATGCCCGGCAGGGTCAGCGAAGCGCCGAGTACAGAAAGCATTGCAACGATGAAGACGAGATTCGAGAGCAGCGCGAGGTTGGCAATCAAGCCAAACGCGCGATAGTAGATCGCCATGAATACGATCACCGCGAGGAAACCGATCTTGATGGCATTGAAGCCGCGATCAATGTTGTCCTGGCCAAGACTCGGTCCGATCGTACGATCATCGATCTTGTAGACCGGCGCGGCGAGCGCACCCGCGCGCAGCAACAGCGCGAGGTCCTGCGCCTCGAACGCGGTCAGCCCGCTGATCTGGAAGCGATTCTTGAACACGCCCTGGATCGTTGCCGTATTGACGATCTCTTCAGTCTTGATCGTCCGATATTCGGTGACGCCGTTGCGCTCGATTTCCTCGCGCTCCGTTTCAATGAAGACCGTCGACATCGGCTTCTTGAGGTTGTTCATCGTTGTTTCGAGCATGCTCTCGCCGCCGGCCGAATCCAGCGTGATCGATACGATCGGCTGACCCTGGTCCTGGCCGACGCGCGCGTCGATGATCTGGTCGCCCGAGGCAATGACCTTGCGCTTGAGAACCTGCGACTCTTCGCCCGCCCGCCCCGGGTAACGACGTGAGCCGGGCTCATCGCCCGACAGATCCACGAGCCGGAACTCGAGTGTTGCCGTCGCCGTCAGGATTTTGTCGAGCTGGTTCGGGTCCTGTACACCAGGCAACTGCACAACGATCCGATCAACGCCCTGCCGCTGTACGAGCGGCTCTGCGACACCGAGCTGGTTGACGCGATTACGCAGCGTCGTCAGGTTCTGCTCGATGGCGAAGTTCTGTCGCTCCTCGATTTGCGCTTCGCTCATGCGGACCAGCAGCGATTTACCGTCGGGGCCGTCGAGGACGACGACATCCGGATCGGCACGCTCGATAACTTCGCGTGCTGCTGCGGCATCCTCGGGCCCGGTGAGGCGTACCGTGATGGTGTCGCCCTCGAGATCGACGCGATGCCGAATGCGTGCATCGCGCAGTCGATCATCGAAGTCCTGTTCGTAACCGCTCATACGCGTAGCAAGCGCCGACGCCATGTCAACCTCGAGCAGCACATACACGCCGCCGCGCAGATCGAGGCCAAGACTCATCGGGTTCAGGCCGAGTGCCCGGATCCACTCCGGCAGTTTCGGCGCCAGCGTCGGTGCAACGCTGACAGAGCGGCCAAAGGTCTCCTTAAGCTGCTCGCCGGCCTGCTCCTGGTCAATGCTGCCGTCGAAGCGCATGACCACGCGCCCATCCTGCAGATAAGCAGCTTCAGGCGTGACTCCCGCCTCCTCTACAACCGCTACGAAACGGTCGATATCGGATACTTCATATTCGGTACCGTCGTTGCTGGCCAGCTGAACGGCCTCGACGCTACCGTAGATATTCGGTAGCGCGAGCAGGCAGCCGGCCGCCACGATGGCGAGAACCAGCAGGTTTAGCCACGCAGGAAACTTGTTCATGCTTCGTCGAACGTGCCCTTCGGTACAACAGCCGAGACGCTCTGCTTCTGTACCTTGATCTCGGTGTTGTCACTGACGCTGATGATCGCGTAGTGCTCGCTGACGCCCGTGATCTTCCCGAGTATGCCCCCGGCGGTCATCACTTCGTCGCCAACCTGCAGTGCCGACACCAGTTCCTGGTGCTGCTTTTGCTTCTTCTGTTGCGGACGAATGAGCAGGAAATAAAAAGCGGCAAACATCAGCACCATCATGATGATGAAACTGGTGCCGCCCCCCTGGGGTTGCGCTGCTTGCGCGTAAGCATTCTGTATGAAGAAATCCATGACGTGTCCCTGAAAAAGAGCGCGGTATTATGGCACAAGCTTTGGACGTGGGGACGACTTTGCAGAACCCAAGCCCGGGCGGCGTAGTCCGGGCTACGTCGCGTAGGTCTGGCGCAGCCCCGCCGCGAAATCCTCGAGCGTGCCGGCCGCGATCGCGGCCCGGATGTCGCGCATAAGTTTTTGATAATAATGAAGATTATGGATCGTCGCGAGACGCGGCCCCAGAATCTCTCCACACTTCTCCAGGTGGCGAAGGTACGCGAGGCTGTAGTTCCGGCAGGTGTAGCATTCACAGGTCGGGTCCGGCGGCGAGGTATCGTCGCGGTACTTTGCGTGCCGAAACTTGACGTAGCCCTGCGAGGTAAACAGCTGGCCCGTCCTCGCATGGCGCGTCGGGATCACGCAGTCAAACATGTCAACGCCGCGCAACACCGCCTCCGCGATATCGACCGGCGTACCTACGCCCATCAGGTAACGCGGCGCATCGACAGGCATCTTCGGCATCAGGTCATCGAGCACCTGCAGGCGTTCTTCTTCCGGCTCGCCGACGGCCAGCCCACCAACGGCATAGCCGTCGAAACCGATCTCGACGAGGCCGGCAAGCGATGCATCCCGCAGCGACCCGTACATGCCGCCTTGCACAATGCCAAACAGCGCTTCACCACGATCGGGTTCCTCTCGCTTGAGTTCGTCGAAGCGGGTACGACTTCGCGCCGCCCAGCGCAGCGACAGTTCCATCGACTCACGCGCTTCGGATTCGCTCGCCGGGTACGGCGTGCACTCGTCGAAGATCATCGTGATGTCTGCGTTCAGGTCGTGCTGAACGTCCATGGACGACTCGGGCGTCAGGAACACGGGATCGCCATTGACGGGCGACTGGAAGCGGACGCCCTCCTCCGACACCTTGCGCATGTCGGCCAGGGAGAACACCTGGAAACCGCCCGAATCGGTAAGAATGGGTCGGTGCCAGTTCATAAACTCGTGCAGTCCGCCGTGCTTGCGAACGACGTCGGTCCCGGGCCGCAGCATCAGATGGAACGTATTGCCGAGAATTATCTCGGCGCCGTGACCTTCGACTTCTTCCGGAGTCACTCCCTTGACCGTGCCATAAGTACCGACCGGCATGAACACAGGCGTCTGGATAGCACCACGCCGGAACTCGAGCGTGCTGGTGCGCGCCGCACCGCACGTATCGTGCACGGTGAACTTCATCGCGCGTTCTCCGGCGTCAGGAACATCGCGTCACCGTAACTGAAGAAGCGGTATTTCTCACGCACGGCGTGCGCATACGCGTCGAGCATGCGCTCCCTGCCAGAGAACGCCGATACCAGCATCAGGAGCGACGACTGCGGCAGGTGGAAGTTTGTGATCATCGCGTCAACCGAGCGAAACTCGTAACCTGGCATGATGAACAAGTCCGTCTCGCCCGAATACGGCAGGAGCAGGCCGCCGGCCGAGGCGCATTCCAGTGAACGCACTGTCGTCGTTCCGACGGCAATAACACGCCCGCCCGCCGCTCGCGTGGCGTTTACCGCGTTGACGCAGTCCTGACCTACCTCGACGCGCTCGGCATGCAGGCGATTCTCCTCGATGTGCTCTTCGCGCAGGTTTTGAAATGTGCCCGCACCGACGTGCAGGGTCACATTGGCATGGCGTACGCCCGCAGCCCGCGTTTCCTCGAGCATCGCGCTGTCGAAGTGCAGGCCTGCTGTTGGCGCCGCAACGGCGCCGGGGTCCTGTGCGTACACGGTCTGGTAGCGCTCATCGTCAGACTCGTCTGCCTCCCGCTCCAGGTACGGGGGCAATGGCACTTCGCCGAACGCATCGAGGTAATGAAGCACATTCGTCGAGAACGCGAGGTCGAACAGGTCGCCCTCGCGGCCCAGTACCGTCGCCTCGGCGCCGCCTTCGATGAGCAAACGCGTGTCTGGTTTCGGCGTCTTGCTGGCGCGAACGTGCGCAAGCGCTCGACGATCGTCCTCGATCCGTTCGATCAGGATTTCCACTTTGCCACCCGTTTCCTTGCGCGCACGCAGACGCGCCTTGATGACGCGCGTGTCGTTGAATACGAGCAGATCGTTGGGACGCAGCAGCGACGGCAGCTCGGCGAAGCCGAGATCGCGAAGACCGTCGTCGACCACTAGCAAGCGGCTGCCACGACGCTGAGGCGTCGGATAGCGGGCAATCAGCTCCTCCGGGAGCTCGTAATCGAAGTCAGAAATCAGCATGGGCGCGCATGGTAGCAAAGCCATGCGCGCCCGGGGTGCCCCGCGTGACGGGGTTCAGGAGATGATATCGACAGTGACGTCCTGGTCTGCCGCCTCGGGCGGCGGTACGGCTGCAGGCGCCCGTGGGCTGCGCGGCGCAGCCGGTGCAACGGCAGGCCGTACCTTGAACTCGAAATCGGGTGCGAGGCTGCCGCGATGATCGGCCGGAATCTCGACGTCAACCGTCACCTTCTTCTTGTCACGCATGATGCCGAGCTCGAGTTTCTCACCGCTCGAATATGAGCTGAGAATACGGATCGCATGGCGCGTGTCCTTGGGCTCGCGTCCATCGATGCTCTGAATGACATCGCCATCGCGAATATCGTAGGCATCGGACTTCGGTGCGCTGACCACGAGCAGGCCCTTGTCCGTGCCGAAGTACCGGCCAAGCCCTTCATTGAGTTCAACGAGCTCCATGTCACCGAGACCGGAGTGATGCCACGGATGGGTAAACTCCATCTTGAAGCTTTGGACAACACCCGGTGCCATCGGCGCACGCGGGATATGCAAATCTCCGTCGCCTTTCCAGACAAACGACCAGCTATCGACGACGCGGGGTTCGATCTCGACCGAGCCGACTTTGCCACCGCGCAGATATTCGACAGCGAGTACATCACCCTCTTCCACGCCTGTCATAAAATCAAGGAGCCTGCTGTTGGCCTCTTTGGAGCTCCCGGCACTCAAACCCTCATCGTTGACCGATGTCAGGACATCACCCGGACGCAGTCCGACATCGGCCGCAGCGCTGCCCGGCGTGACGCCGAGAATCCTGACGCCTTCGACAGGTCCCGGCTCTTCGGTCGTCTCAATCGTGACGCCAAGCCTTGGCTTGTTCGCCAAGGCGAAACGCTCCTCGATCGCGGCCACGCGAGGCAGCCGCTCCTTCGAGATCTCTGCGATCTCGCGAGCAGCAGCGGCCATGCGTTCCTCGGCCATGCGCAAGCGCTCTTTGACTTCAAGCTCCCGAGCTTCCATTGCACGCAGGCGTTCTTCTTCCTCGGTCTGCGCAGCTGCCTGTCCCGCAAACAACAGGATTGCTGTAACGGGCACAATAATCTTCCACATCTTCATCTGGGTCCTACTCCTTCATTCAAAACACCGCCCGTTGCGTCTGCGCATAACGCAACTGCAGCAGCGATCTCATCAACCTGACGCGTTCGCGCCAGAAAAGCTCGCGATCCGCGTCCGACATCTGGACATTCGGATCATTCAACTGGAAATCGATGGCCGCGATACGGTCCTCAAGATCCGAAATCGTCGCCATGGTGCCGGCACGCTGCACGCGCGGCGCATCGGGCAACGCTCGCAGGCTGCTCTCGAGCTGGCGCGATTCCGTCATTAGCGCCTGCAACGTGTTCAGCGGGATTTCTGATTCGGTACCGAGTTCCTGCGGCACTGTCGGTAGTGGTTCGGATGACTTTTGCAACAGCCCGGGCAACATGAACGCGGCTACGAGCGCTGCCGCGGCAACACCGACGCCTGTGTACCAGATCGTTCGCTTGCGCAGGTGCGGCACTTGCACGAGACCTTCGGCCTCGGCCTGCTCACGAATGCGCTGCCATACGACGCGCGGCGGCATCGTGTCGGGAAGCGAATTCAGCTCCCGCTCCAGTGCTGCCTGTTCGTCAGCTGTCAGTGCGCAAATCATTTCGTCGTCCTTCTTGTTACCGCTCATGCTGGTAACTCCTGCTGTCATTCTCTTGTCAGTAACTAATCGCAGCGCCTTCGGCCTGCGGGTCTTCCTCATTCACTTCGAGCAACGGCCGGAGCCGCTGGTAGGCACGCGACAATTGCGACTTCGAAAAGCTCTCGGACTTGCCCATGAACCCGGCAATCTCCTTGTGCGTAAAGCCCTCAACATCGTGCAGCCACACGACGGCGCGACTCACATCAGACAGGCTAGCCAGCGCCGCATCCAGGTCGAGCGCATCGTCCGGGTGACGCGAAACGCCGTGACTTAGCGCGTCGCCCTCGGTCACGTCATGCCAGTCGTCGGCAAGCAACTGGCCACGCTTGGTCCAGGCCGAACGCAAGAACATCAGTGCCTTGGTGACCGCGATACGCCGGATCCAGCTACCCAGTGCGGCTTCGCCACGAAACTTCGCGATGGACCGCATGATCTCGATAAACGTCTCCTGCGTGAGGTCCTCGGCATGCGCCGGCACTTTCGTGAACCGCAGGCAAATCGAGTAGACCGGGGCCGAAAACGCCCGGTAGATGATCTCGTGGGCACGCGCGTCGCCGCGTGCAGCCCGCTTGATAATCCCCGGATCGATATCGATGTCGGCAAACTTGCTCATACCTGCCATCTTAGATGCAGAACCGCGGTAAAGGGTCGCACAGTCGAGAATCCGGGCATATACTGTGCGCCCTTGAAATGGGCCGGGATGGCGGAACTGGTAGACGCGCCGGATTCAAAATCCGGTTTCCGAGAGGAAGTGGGGGTTCGATTCCCCCTCCCGGCACCATCAACACCGACGACTCTCCGGAGCGCAAGGACTGCGTGAGCGACACGTGCACTACCTGAACAAGATGAAATTTTGCTCGGACTGCGGCGGCAACATCAGTTACCGAATTCCCGGAGACGACAATCGCGAGCGGGCCATCTGCGACGACTGTGGACATATTCACTACCGCAATCCGCTGGTCGTAGTCGGCTGCGTCCCGGAGCGCAATGGCAAAGTCCTGCTGTGCAAACGCGCGATCGAGCCTCGTTACGGCTGCTGGACCGTGCCAGCGGGGTTCATGGAGCTTGGCGAAACCGTCGCGGGTGGTGCGGCGCGCGAAACGCTCGAGGAGGCGCTTGCTACGGTCGAACTCGGACACCTGTTCGCCCTCGTCGATGTCGTCGATGCGGGACAGGTACACCTCTTCTATACGGGCAAGCTCGTCAGTGACTATGGCGTTGGCGAGGAGACGCTCGAAACCGCGCTATTCAGCGAAGACGAAATTCCCTGGGACGACATTGCGTTCCAGAGCGGCAAGTTCGCGCTCGAGAAATACTTCGAGGATCGTGGCAAGAATCGCGGTGTGCACGTACACGAGCTGCGCCGCTCGCATTCCTGATCAGCTAGTTCGTATTCGAGTTCTCGAGCCGGCTCGCCAGTGCGGCGGGCGGCAGGTAGCCGGCAACCAGCGTGCCGTCTTCGAACACGATCGCCGGTGTACCACTGAGCCCTATGTCCTGCCCGAGCATGTAGTGCGTAGAGATCATCGACGCGTCGCACTTCGAGGTCTGGAACTCTCGATCCAGCTTGGCCGCAGTCAACGCCTTGCTGCGATCGCGCGAACACCAGACGTCTTCCGAGGTGCTCCAGGCACGTGACGCCGGTCCGTTTCGCGGGTACAGCACATAACGCACCTCGATACCTCGTTCCAGATACCCGTCAATCTGGGCGTGCAGCTTCCGACAGTAACCGCAGTCGATGTCGGTGAACACCGTTACAGAGTGCTTCACCTCGCCGGGCGAAAACAGGATCGCCTGCCGGTCCTCCAGGGCCCCGACGAGTTCGCGGCGCGAATCATTGCGGCTCAGCTCGCTGAGGTTAACGTTGAGGTCGAGATCGATCAGGTCACCCTGCAAAAGGTAGCGACCGTCTTCACTGACATAAGCGACGATCGAACCTTTCTGAACGGTGTACCAGCCGTCCACCGGACTGTTCGAAACATCCTTTGGCTCGATAGCTTCGAACATTTCGGAGATCTTTGCCTGGACCGCGGCAAGCCGGGGATCGGTGTCCGCTGCATGCGCGGCCGTGACGCCCGCAAGCATCAACACGGTCAGCAATTTGAATGTCCAGGTAGAGCGGCTCATAGATAAGGTCCCTTGGCAAAGCGCGGAAAGTCTACCAAAGAGACCCTCGAACCGGGCATTTTGTTGCAGCGGATTTGCGCCGCTCTCCCTTAACCGCGCGGATGGTGCTCGCCGTGCAGGTCCTTGAGGCGCTCGCGAGCCACGTGCGTGTAAATCTGCGTGGTCGAGAGGTCGCTGTGTCCCAGCAGCATCTGGACGACACGCAGGTCGGCACCGCGGTTGAGCAGGTGCGTGGCAAACGCGTGGCGGAGGCTGTGCGGCGACATCTTCTTGCGCACCCCGGCTTTCTCGGCATAGCGCTTGATGATGTGCCAGAACGCCTGGCGGGTCATGCGATCGCCGCGCCGCGTCGGGAAGAGGTAGTCGGTTTGCCGCTCGAGCAGGATCTCCATGCGCGGGCCGTTGATGAACTCTTTGAGCCAGCGCTGAGCCTCATCGGTCAGCGGGATCAGGCGCTCACGGTCGCCTTTGCCGACGATGCGCAGGACGCCCTGGTTGAAATTGATCTGTGACTGCTTGAGGTTAATCAGCTCGGATACGCGCAGACCGGTGGCATACAGCAGTTCGAGCATTGCGCGGTCGCGATGACCAAGCGGCTCGTCCGTGTTCGGTGCATTGAGGAGCGAATCGACCTCGTCTTCCGACAGCGTCTTCGGCAACGAGCGGCCGATACGCGGCATCTCGATCTCTGCCGTCGGGTCCGTATCACGCATGCCTTCACGCATGATGTAACGGAAGAAGCGGCGGAAACTCGACAACTGCCGTGCCGTAGAGCGAGGCTTGGCGCCTGATTCCACGCGCTTGGCAATAAAGTCCAGGAGGTCGGCCTTGTCCGCCTGCTCGATGGACTTGTTGCTTTCAGAGAGACCGCGGCCCAGTGTCATCAGGTCAGCGCGATACGCGCCGAGCGTGTTCTTCGACAGGCCTCGTTCCATCCAGATTGCATCGAGAAAGCGATCCACGAGCTCCTCCGAGCGCTGGACCACCTTCGATTCCGGCGTACTTTGCTTGTTGCTACTGCCCATAAGCGTCCATCTTCTGAAGTCGCGCAGTCCTTTGCAGCGACGAGTACCTGTCCATGCCGGCGTGCCGCTGGTAGCATACCGGCTCGCAAATATCGCCAAGCGACGGATTTTTCAAGGTTTCTGAGTATGCTGGGGATACTCATAGC
>JAAUYD010201684.1_pt1 | contig 29132 bp, 28 predicted proteins | sample 7278101 | NCBI WGS metagenome assembly JAAUYD01 (sample SAMN14350128, study PRJNA611818) | marine sediment metagenome | isolation source: surface marine sediment (0.6m) | place: French Polynesia: Moorea | collected 2018-08
CGGTCCTCGTAGCGAAACGGGCGGAGGCCCTTGTACGGGTTGCGGGCCGTGACCCAGTCCTGGAGCTCGACCTCGGTCGGAGCGGCGAGGCTCGGGTCGTGACGCACGATCTTCGCGTCGAGCTCGCGCAGCTCGTCGGAGGGCTCGATGCCGAGCTCGTCGCCGAGGAGTCGGCGAGTCGCCTGGTAGACCTGCAGCGCATCCGACTGCCGCCCGGCTCGGTAGAGCGCCAGCATGAGCTGGGCGCGGAAGCCCTCTCGCCACGGGTGCTCCTCGACGAGACCTTCGAGCTCACCGATCACTCGCGCCGCGTGACCCGTCTCGACATCCGCCGTGATGCGGTCGGCCAAGGCGTCGAGACGCCGCTCGAGCAGCCGCTCGGCCTCGGGCCGCAGCGCCGGCGCCTCCCCGAGCTCACCCCATGGCATGCCCCGCCACAGCGACAGTGCGCGGCGCAATACACCGGCCGCGGAGGACGGATCGGTGGCGAGCAGTCGATGCCCTTCGTCCGCGAGGCGCTCGAACCGCCGCGAGTCGAGGTCGTCGGGATCGACCCGGAGCACGTAGCCCGCGTCGGTGGCCTCGACGGCGTCGGCTCCGAGCAGGCCGCGCAGTCGGGAGACGTAGACCTGGAGCGTCTTGCGGGCCGTTCTCGGCGGCGCTTCTCCCCACACGGCGTCGACGAGCCAGTCGGTCGTCACTGCTCGATCGGGCTGGAGCAACAAGACAGCGAGCACGAGCCGCTGCCGGAAGCCGCCCAGCCGGAGCGCGTGGTCGTGGTCGCGGACTTCAACCGGGCCGAGGACCCGGATCTCCATACCTTCAGCATACGGACGCGCCGTCGTGGTGGGTAGGGAGCGCCGGGCGGCTGCCCGGCGTTGCAGTCGAGCTGCAACCGCCACGCGGGATCCTCCAGGTGATCAAAGGAGGTACACCATGCGACGAGCACTGATTCCGACTGCGTTGGCGGCACTGCTCCTGGCCGTGCCGGCGGCGTCAGCATCGGCCGACCCTGTGGAGAAGCGCGATGTCGTCCCGTTCGACTACACCTTCGAGATGTGGAACCCGTGCACCGAGGAGGTCGCCAACGTCCGCAACGTGGGTGAGCTCGACATCTTCGCGTTGCCCTCGATCGAGGCGTTCTACACCGACACGTGGAGCCACCTCACGATGAAGTGGTCGTCCCAGTTCACGGGCGACGACGGCTACACATCGAAGGACCAGCACTACAGCACGCTGGTCGGCAACATCTCCGACGACGATCAGCACGTCGTGCTGCACGAGATCGGCAACAGCGTGCACACGGGCGAGGACGGCGGGAAGTTCAAGGCGTCCTACCGCTTCCAGGTCAGAGTGCTCGACGGCGAGCTGACGACGTTCGTCGACGACTTCGACCTGCGCTGCATCCGCCAGCCGGCGAGCTAGCGATCCACGCCCGGCGGTCGGGCGGGACCACCGGGCCGCTGGGCCGGGCGGGCGTTCGCACCGTGTGACCTGCGTCCTCCTCGCCAGCGCCGAGGCGACGAGCGGCACCGATCCGTGCTCGAATGGACCCATGACCCGCCTCGGCTACCAGATCCCCAACTTCACCTACCCCGACGTCGGGCCCGACGGGCTGTTCGACGTCGTCGCACGGCAGGCCCGCGAGGCCGACTCGTCCGGCTTCGACACGCTGCTGGTGATGGATCACTTCTACCAATTGCCGATGCTCGGCGAACCGCACGATTACATGCTCGAGTGCTACTCGCTGCTCTCGGCGCTCGCCCGCGAGACGAGCAACGTCAAGCTCAGCGCGCTCGTGACCGGCAACACGTACCGCAATCCCGCTGTGCTGGCCAAGACGCTCACGACGCTCGACATCGTCTCCGGCGGCCGCGCCCAGCTCGGCATCGGTGCGGGCTGGTTCGAGCTCGAGCACAACGCGTTCGGCATCGAGTTCGGCACGTTCACCGATCGGTTCGAGAAGCTCGAGGAGGCGTTGCAGATCATCATCCCGATGTTGCGCGGCGAGCGCCCCTCGCTCGACGGCAAGCACTACGCGATGACCGAGGCCATCAACGAGCCGCAGCCCGTGTCGCGCATCCCCGTGATGATCGGTGGTGGCGGCGAGAAGAAGACGCTACGGATGGTCGCCCAGTACGCCGACGAGTCGAACATCATCTGCGCGCCGAACGAGATCGACCGCAAGCTCGAGGCGCTCGCCGGCCACTGCGAGGCGCTGGGTCGCGATCGGTCCGAGCTGACGGTGTCGTGGCAGAAGTCCGCCTGTATCGCCCCGACCGCCGACGAGGCCAAGGCCGAGATGTTCGCCTACCTCAGGATGCGAGGACTGCCGATCGACGACATGTCCGACGAGGAGCAGCAGGTCTGGATGTCGAACTTCACGTGGGGCGACCCCGACACGGTCGGCGAGCAGTTCGCCGCCATGCTGCAGCCTGGCATCGACGGCTTCACGATCAACATGCCGGCCAACGGCCACATCGAGGGCCGCGTGGAACTGCTCGGCCGGACGTTGGCCCCCTTGATCGCGGGGTGACGCGCGGTCAGGCGTCGTGGAGGCGGACGATCGGGATCGGGCGCGTCAGCATCCCGGCGTAGCCGGCGTAGTCGTCGGCTGCGTCGACGAACTGCTGCCAGGCAGCGCTGTGTTCGTCGCCGTCGAGGAACGACGCGGCGACATCCCGCGTCGTCCCACCCTGGCGGACCCTGGCCGCCGGGTCGGCACGGAGATTGCGCACCCATGCCGGGTCGGTGTCCTTGCCGGCATTGGTGCCGGCGATCGCCGGGCCGGCAGGGGTCTCGACGTAGGAGATGAGGATCGAACGCGGTTCGCCCGACTTGTGGCCCGTGGTGATCAGCTCGAGCACCGGCATGCCGAGCACCTTGGTGCCGAGCCGCCCGCCCGACGCGTTCCAGACGAGCTTGTGCGACTTCCAGATGAAGCGCATCAGCCAACGCGGCCGTTCCTTCGTTGCCATGTGGTCACGCTAGGGGTGCGGTTGCCGCACCCCACCGCCGCCTCGTGACCGTCACGTCATCATCTTCCCGAAGTCACAGGTCAGCCAGCGCTCGGGCCGGAGGCGCGCCGTGACCGAGCTCTCGGTCGTCGGGTTGTTCTCGGCGTACCATGCGCCCATCTCGTCGCCGAGATAGCGCGTCGCCATCTTCGAGATGTCGCGATCCTCGTGCTCGACGGTGACCGGGCCTTCGACCATGACGTACTGGTAGGGCGGCGTCTCGGTCTGCACCGTCATCGACGCCCGCCCGGCCGCACGCAACAGCTTCGCCTTCACCGAGTTGCCGTCCATCCCGATGCTGACCTCGCCGTCCTCGTACTGGTACCAGATCGGAAGCGCCAGCGGTCCCTTGCCGTCACGGGCGATCGAGAGGATGCCGATGTGCACGTCCGCGAGGAATGCCTCGCGCTCGTCGATGGTCATGTCGAGGTCGCTCATGTCAGGCAGTCTCGCGCCCCGTCGACGGGCCGGCCAGGGGCCGATCTCCGGCGGGAGGAGGCCGACCGCCGCCTGGTAGAACCGGGCGATGAGCCTCGCCGACGACACCCGCTGGATGGACGCCACCGATCAGGCAGCGTTGGTCGCCGGTGGTCAGGCATCGGTCGCCGAATTGGTCGAGGCGGCCATCGAGCGGATCGAGGCGCTCGACGGACCGATCAACGCCGTCGTCATCCGGTGGTTCGATCACGCCCGCGACCTCGCGGTGCGCGGCGACCTCCCCGATGGGCCGTTCCGCGGTGTGCCCTTCTTGCTGAAGGACCTGTGGGCCGCGTACGAGGGGCAGGTGCTGAGCAACGGCAACGTGGCGCTGCGCGATGCGCAGCCCGTCTCGCCGGCCGACACGACGATCGTGTCGCGCTTCCGCGACGCGGGGCTCGTGACGCTCGGCCGTACGAACAGCCCCGAGCTCGGCAGCGTGCCCGTGACCGAGCCGGTCGCCTACGGCCCGACCCGCAACCCGTGGGACACCGACCGCGTCCCGGGTGGATCGAGCGGGGGTGCGGCAGCCGCGGTCGCGGCCGGCATGGTGCCGATCGCGCACGCGTCCGACGGCGGGGGCTCGATCCGGATTCCCGCGGCGTGCTGCGGGCTGATCGGCCTGAAGACGTCGCAGGGGCGCATCACCGTCGGGCCCTACCGCACCGAGTCGGGCCTCGGCGTCGAGCTCTGCGTGAGCCGCAGCGTGCGCGACACGGCGGCGCTGCTCGACGCCGTGCACGGGCCAGGGGTCGGCGACACCGTCATCGCGCCGCCACCGAGCCGACCGTACATCGACGAGATCGGCGCCGACCCCGGTCGCCTGCGGATCGGCTTGCTCGACCACCATCCACGGGGCGGCGCCGTCCACGACGACTGCGTCGCAGCGGTGCGCACGACGGCGTCGATGCTCGAGGCGCTCGGGCACTCCGTCGAGCCCGGCTTCCCGGCGCCGCTCGCCGACGAGTCGTTCACGCAGCGCTTCATGGCGATCTGGTCGACCAACATGGCCGTCGGCCTCGAGGCGTACGGCGAGGCGATCGGCCGCCCGCTCGTCGAGCACGAGGTCGAGCCGGTCAACTGGGCGCAGGCGCAGTTCGCCCACAAGGTGTCCGGCGTCGACCACGCCAAGGCGTTGGCCGCCACGGCCGAGTTCCGCCGTGCCACCCAGCAGTGGTGGGCCGACGGCTTCGACCTGCTGCTCACGCCGACGCTGGCCGAGCCGCCGGTTCGGATCGGCGAGCACGATCCGGTCGACGGCGACCCGATGGCGGGCATGCGACGAGCAGCGGCATGGGTGCCGTTCACGCCACCGTTCAACGTCAGCGGTCAACCGGCGATCAACGTGCCGCTGCACTGGAACGACGCCGGCCTCCCCATCGGCGTGCAGCTCGTCGCCGCGTACGGGCGCGAGGACCTCCTGATCCGGGTCGCGAGCCAACTCGAGGCGGCGCATGCCTGGGCGCAGCGCACACCACCGGCCGCCGACTCGCCGGCCTGATGAGGGTCGAGCGTCACGGCCCGCTGATCACGCCCGACAGCCATCCGGCGGCGGGCACGAACATCAACGGACCGGCGCTGATCCGGGTGCCCAGCTGGGTCGACGAGCCGCTCGGTCGCTTCTACCTCTACTTCGCCGACCACAAGGGCAGCTCGATCAAGCTCGCAATCGCCGATGAGATCACCGGGCCGTACCGGCTCCACGAGGCGGGCGCACTCCACCTCGGCGATTCCCGCTTCCCGGTCGAGACACCGCAGGGGATCGAGATCCGCTCGCCGATCCAGGCAGCGGCGATCGAGGCCGAGGGCTACGACGCCCACTTCACACCGCACATCGCCTCACCCGACGTCGTCGTCGACGACGCCTCGCAGACGATCTGGATGGCGTTCCACGGTCTCTGCGACGACGGATCACAGCGCACCCGGATCGCGTCATCACGCAACGGCCTCGCGTTCGAGGTGTACGAACCGCTCGTCGCCTTCCCCTACCTGCGCATCGTGCCCGAGCGATACGGCGACACGTGGTTGGCGATGTCGATGCCCGGCGTCGTCTACCGCAGCACCGACCTCCGGACGTGGGAGTCCGGGCCGATGCTGTTCGACGCCGACTTCCGGCACTGCGCGCTGCTCCGTCGCGCCGACACGCTGCACGTGTTCTGGACCCGGGTCGGCGACGAGCCCGAGCACATCATGCACTCGGCGATCGAGACCGGGCCGTCGACCGCCGGCTGGGAGAGCTGGCGCCCCACCCCGCCCTTGACAGTGCTGCGGCCCGAACTCGACTGGGAGGGCGCCGATCTTCCGATCGAGGCGTCGGTGCGCGGGCAGGTCACCGAGCGCGTGCACCAGCTGCGGGACCCGGCCGTCATCGACGACGACGGCCGGACGTGGCTCCTGTACTGCATCGCGGGCGAGTCCGGCATTGCGATCGCCGAGCTGCTCGACGTCTGACCGGTCGTCGAGCGGCCGGTGACCCGCTCGTCGCAACTCGACGTGCTGCGCGAGGCTCTCGGCCATGGGCTACGAGTGTTTCGACGTCGAGGTGACCGACCGGGTCGCGCACATCCGCATGATCCGTCCCGAGAAGAGCAACTCGATGATTCCGTCGTTCTGGCGGGATCTGCCCGAGATCGTCGACGGCCTCTCCGCGTCCGGCTCGGTGCGAGCCGTGGTGCTCTCCGCCGAGGGCAAGCACTTCTGCTCGGGCATGGATCTCGAGGTGTTCGCGGGCGACGACAGCATCGGACCGAGCGCTGCCTCCGGCCATCGCAGCCGCCGCAACGAGCGCTTCCGCAGCACGGCGCTCAAGCTGCAGGAAACGTTCACGTGCCTCGAACGGGCGCGGATGCCCGTGCTCTGCGCCATCCAGGGGGCGTGCATCGGCGGCGGCGTCGACATGGTGTCGGCGGCCGACATGCGGTACGCGACCGAGTCGGCGTTCTTCTCGATCCAGGAGATCAACATCGGTATGACCGCCGACGTCGGCACGCTGCAGCGGATGCCGAAGCTCGTCGCCGAAGGCATCGTGCGCGAGCTCGCCTACACCGGCCGACGCTGGTCGGCCGCCGAGGCGCACGGTGCCGGCTTCGTCAACGCGATCTACGCAGATCACGACGCCATGGTCAGCGGGGTCATGGAGGTCGCCGCAGAGATCGCGAGCAAGAGCCCGATGGCGGTCTGGGGCACCAAGCAGACGATGCACTACACCCGCGATCACCCGGTCGCCGACGGCCTCGAGTTCGTCGCCAACTGGAACGCCGCAATGTTCGACACCGATGACATGCGCGAGGCGTTCGCAGCGCGGATCGAGCAGCGCGCCCCCGACTTCCCCGATCTCTGGCCCCTCAGCGACGGCCTCTGACCGAAGGTAGCGACGTCGCCCGATCAGGGAACGCACCGGCGGCGTCGGCTTCTCTACGCTGCTCGGGATGACGACGGAGCTGCCCGAGCTGTTGCATGGCTTGGCGACGACCCGGGCGATCCGTCGGATCGCACCGGACCCGATCCCCGACCACGACCTGGCGACGATGCTGTGGCACGCGACCCGAGCGCCGTCGGGCACCAACCGGCAGCCGACCCGGTTCCTCATCCTGCGCGACGGGCCAGATGCCGAGTCGGCGAAGGCGGTGCTCGCCCGCGGGTTCCGGGAGGGGTGGAACGCCAAGTCGTCCGACGCCGGGTACGCGTCGGGCTCGGCGCTCGACCCCGCCTCTCGCAAGGGCCGCCAGCGTGCTGCGATGCAGCACCTCGTCGAGCACTTCGAAGAGGTGCCCGTCGTCGTGCTGGCCTGCATCGTCCGGTACCGGAAGCCGAACCCGACCGAGGGCGCATCGGTCTACCCGGCCTGCCAGAACCTCCTGCTCGCCGCGAGGGCGCTCGGCTACGGCGGCGTGATCACCGGATGGCACGCGCCGGTCGAGGACGAGCTGCGCGAGCTGCTCGGCATCCCCGACGGCGTCGGCATCTCGGCGACGATCCCGCTCGGCCGACCGCTCGGCAACCATGGACCGGTTCGCCGGCTCCCGCTCCGCGACGTGGTCTTCGACGGGCGGTGGGAGGTCCACGCCGACTGGGCCGTCGACCCGCCGGGCACCCGGTTCGCCGGGCCGCCGCCGAGCGAGGCGGCCCGGTAGGTTCGCCCGGGTGAGCGCACCACGCGAGTTCCGCCAGCCGCGCTTCGTGCCGCCTGACGGCGCGTGTGAGATCCTGCTCGTGCGGCACGGCGAATCGGCGCCGCTCATCGAGGGCGGCACCTTCCCGCTCGTGGGCGGTCACTCCGATCCGCCCCTGGCGCCCGAGGGTGAGGAGCAGGCCGAGCTCGTCGCCGACCGGCTGATCGCCACCGGCGAACGGATCGCAGCGATCTACGTGACGACGCTGACCCGCACGCACCAGACGGCCGCGCCGCTCGCTCGTCGGCTCGGCCTCGAGCCGATCGTCGAAGCCGACCTCCGCGAGGTGTTCCTCGGCGACTGGGAGGGCGGGGAGTTCCGGCATCGGGTCGCCGACGAGGACCCGATCGCCGTCGAGATGTTCGCGACGGGGCGCTGGGACGTGATCCCCAACGGTGAGCCGACCGCCGACTTCGAGGCACGGGTCCGGGCTGGCATCGAGCGGATCGCAGCCGCCCACGCCGACGAGCTCGTCGTCGCGGTGGTGCACGGCGGCGTCATCGGCCAGGTGATGAACATCATCGCCGACACGTCGGGCTTCCGCTTCGGCGGTGCCGACAACGCATCGATCTCGCACATCGTCATCGAGGAGGACCGGTGGCGCCTGCGGTGCTTCAACGACACGTCGCACCTCGGTCCGACGTTCAGCACTGCACCGCAACCGATGACCTGACGTGGACCCGGCTGTCGTCGCCGTGGCGGAGCGGCTCGCCGATGTCGTCGGTGCGTACGCGCCGGTGACCGGTGCGTACGTCCACGGGTCGGCGGCGCTGGGCGGGTTCGTGCCGGGACGGAGTGACGTCGACATCCTGATCGTCGTCGATGCCTGGCCGGCCGGCCGCACCGATGCCGACCGCTTGGGCGAGGAGCTCGTCGAGGCGGCGTCTCCGAGTCCCGGGCGCGGCGTCGAGCTGACCGTGGTCACCGTCGAGCAGGCGGGGTCGGTGAGACGCCCGCCGCCCTTCGTCGTGCACGTCGCGACCGAACCGACCGATGAGCGGGTCGTCTTCGGCGAAGCGGGAGACGGTGACCCGGATCTCGTGATGCACTACGCGGTGGCCCGTGCCGCCGGCGTGACCGTCGTGGGACCGGAACCGACCGGCGTCTTCGCCGAGCCGACGCGCACGGAGGTGCTCGACTACCTCGTGCACGAGCTGGCGTGGGCGGCCGAGTCAGCGGCAACCGAGGCCTACGCCGTGCTCAACGCGTGTCGTGCCTGGCAGTACCTGTCGACCGGAGCGCTCGTGTCGAAGGTGACGGGCGGGAGCTGGGCGCGGGACCAGGGAGCCGACCAGCGGCTCGTCGGGCGCGCACTCGCAGCGCAACTCGGCCTGGTCGACCACCGGGAGCTCGACGCTCAGGGTCGCGACTTCGTGCGGTCGATTCGTGAGCGCCTGCTCGCCGACCGCTGACGGCCCAGCGTGTGCGGTCTACGGGCGCGGCCACTGGTTGGCGCGGATGTTCTGCTCAGCGAGTTTCGCCGTCTGCTCGACGCGCTTGGCGCGGGTCGGCTCCCGCTTGGCGCCGGCGATCCACTCGAGGATCCCGCGGCGCGCCGAGGGTGGGAAGCCCTCGAAGTTGGCCGTCGCGTTCGGGTAGCCCGCGAGGGCAGCTGCGAGGTCGTCGGGCACGGTGAGCGCATCGATCGAGTCGAGCTTCGACCACGAGCCGTCAGCCTTGGCCCGTTCGATCGCGGCCAGCCCCGCCGGCGCCACGAGCCCGGAGTCGAGCAGCGGCTCCAGACGGTCCTTGTTGACCTTCGACCATCCGCTGCCCGGCTTGCGGGGTGTGCACAGCAGCGCGGTCCGTCGCTCGTCGACCTTGCCCGGCTTCGAGTCGATCCAGCCGAAGCACAGGCACTCCTCGTTGAGATCGCGTGCGCTCACGTACTCGTGCCCAGTGGCCACGGACGCCTTCTTGTAGGTCACGGCCCAGACCCCGTCCGGCTGCCCGTGGTGCTGCTCGAGCCAGCTACGCCATGCAGCCCGCGACGTCACCTCGACGAGCGGCAACGCCGGCCGCAAGTCGCGAGTTGTGTCAGACACAACTCGTGACTAGGACCGGACCGTGCCGACCTGCAGGTCCTTGAAGGGGACGTTGCGGTCGACGGCGATGTCGCGGGGCAGGCCGAGCACGCGGTCGCCGATGATGTTGCGTTGGATCTCGTCGGTGCCGCCGGCGATCCCGGACGAGAACGAGCCGACGACCTGCTGCTGCATCATCGCGGCCGCCGCGTCGTCGGGCTCCCACGCCTGCGTGCCCGCACCGGCGATCTCCATCGCGATCTCGCGGAAGCGCCAGGCGATCACCGAGCCGGCCAGCTTGCCGAGCGAGCCACCCGGCCCAGGCGCCTTGCCGGCCTTCAGCTCGGCCCGGGTGCGCATCGCCACGAGCGACTTCGTGGTCTCCATGCAGTAGATCTCCATCAGCTGGTCGCGCACGACCGGGTCGTCCACCGAGCCGTTGGCGCGGGCCGCCTTGAGGAGCAGGTCGTACATCGGCTGACTGATCGAGCCGGCCCCCATCGAGCCGATCGCAACGCGCTCGTACATCAACATCGCCGTCGCCTGGCGCCAACCGTTGTTGAACTCGCCGAGCAGGTGGTCGGCGGGGATCCGTGCGTCGCTGAAGAAGACCTCGTTGAAGTGCCGGCCGCCGTCGATCTGGTGGATCGGGCGGATCTCGACGCCCGGCGAACGCAGGTCGATGATGAACATCGAGATGCCGGCGTGCTTGGTCTGTTCGGGGTCGGTGCGGGCGATGATGACGCCGTAGTCAGACTCGTGGGCGAGCGTGGTCCACACCTTCTGTCCGTTCAGGATCCACTCGTCGCCGTCGCGTTCGGCCTTGGTCTGCAGGCTGGCGACGTCGGAGCCGGCGCCGGGCTCGGAGAACATCTGGCACCAGATGGTGCGGGCCGCGATGTTGTCGGGCATGAACCGGCGCTTCTGGTCGTCGGTGCCGAACTCGTTCAGGACCGGCAGGCACATGCCGTGGCTGATGACCAGCTCGCTGGTCATCGCCGGGAACTCCTGCGCGACCTGGCGGTAGATCCGCTCGTGCTCGAGCGTGAGGCCGGCACCGCCGAACTCGGTCGGGTAGGCGAGCCCGGCGAGCCCGGCCTCGCTCAGCGCGGCCTGGAACTCGCGAGCGGCTGCGAGGTCGCGGCGTGCCCCGCCGGTGGCGTGCGCCGCCAGGAAGTCGCGGCAGCGCTCACGGAACGCGTCAGCCGCCTCCGAGGTGAGCGGGCCGGCGGCGAGGGTGTCGGTCATCGGGAGTTCCCTTCGAGTTCGATTTCTGCCGTACGTCGACAGACTGTATGGTTGCATACAGTCATGGGTGCGACAAAGACGAGCTCAGCCGGTGCTGCCACCTCGGCACCGACGCACGAGCTCGACGCGCCGCCGTGGCTGCGGGTCGAGACGACGTTGATGGCGGCGGCCAACGCCATCCGCGCCGCGTACGACGAGCGCCTCGCGCCTCTCGGGCTGTCGCTCAGCCTCGCCAGCCTGCTCGCCTACATCTGCGACTTCGGCCCCGTCACCCAGACGCGAGCCGCCGAGCACCTCGGGCAGGGCCGAGCGGTCACCGGCACGCAGGTCGACAGGCTCGAGGCGGGCGGCTACGTCGAGCGGCGGCCCGACCCCGACGATCGCCGGGTCTGGCTCGTCGCCATCACCGACGCCGGTCGCGAGCTCGCCGGCTCGATCGGCGACGTCGATCGAGTGCTGCGCGCCGAGCTCCGCTCGGGTATCTCGCGCGCCGATCGGCAGGCGCTGGCCGGCCTGCTCGTCCGCCTGCAATCGAATCTCACGACATCAACCCCCGACCGAACCCCCGATCAGAAGGAACCAACATCATGACCAACGCCGTCATCGTCGACGCCGTCCGCACGCCAGGGGGCAAGCGCAACGGCATGCTCAAGGACTGGCACCCGGCCGACCTGGCCGCGCACGTCCTCAAGGCGCTCGAAGAGCGCAACGGTCTCGATCCGTCGATGGTCGACGACGTGATCATGGGGTGTGTCATGCAGGTCGGCGAGCAGTCGCTGAACATCGGCCGCAACGCCGTGCTCGCCGCGGGCTGGCCCGAGTCGGTGCCGGCCACCACGGTCGATCGGCAGTGTGGCTCCAGCCAGCAGGCGCTGCACTTCGCCGCCCAGGGCGTCATTGCGGGCGCCTACGACATCGCGATCGCGGCGGGCGTCGAGGTGATGACGCGAACGCCGATGGGCGCCTCGATCGTGAAGGACATGGGCTTCCCGTTCCCCGGCTCGATGATGGAGCGCTACGACAGCTTCTTGCCGCCGCAGGGCATCGGTGCCGACATGATCGCCGACGAGTACGGCATCACCCGTGAGGACCTCGACGCGTTCGGTGCCGAGAGTCAGCGTCGCGCCGCGCAAGCCACGGCCGAGGGTCGCTTCGAGAACGAGATCGTCCCCGTGCCCGTCGAGATCGACGGCGCGACGGTGATGATGACCAAGGACGAGGGCATCCGCGAGGGCACCACTGTCGAGGCGCTCGCCAACCTCAAGCCGGCGTTCAAGGAGGACGGCAAGATCACCGCCGGCAACTCGTCGCAGATCTCCGACGGCGCGTCGGCGGTGCTGGTGATGAGCGAGGAGAAGGCGGCCGAGCTCGGCCTGAAGCCGCGTGCCCGGTTCCACAGCTTCGCCGTGGTCGGTACCGATCCCGTGACGATGTTGAAGGGCCCGATCCCCGCGACCGAGAAGATCCTCGAACGGTCGGGGCTGTCGATCGACGACATCGACGTGTTCGAGGTCAACGAGGCGTTCGCCTCGGTCGTGCTCGCCTGGCAGCAGGAGCACGGCGCCGACCTCTCCAAGACCAACGTCAACGGCGGTGCGATCGCACTCGGTCATCCCCTCGGATGCTCGGGCACGAAGCTGATGTCGACGCTCTTGAACGAGCTCGAACGCGTCGGCGGTCGCTACGGTCTGCAGACCATGTGCGAGGGCGGCGGACTCGCGAACGCCACGATCATCGAGCGCCTGTGATCGCGCTCACCATCGACGAAAGGAACCACTGATGCCCCGAATGAACCTCGAAGGCGCTTCGGCGATCGTCACCGGCGGTGCCTCCGGCATCGGTGAGGCCGCGGCCCAGCAGCTGGCGGCGGCCGGTGCCCGCGTCGTCATCGCCGACCTGAACGAGGAGAAGGGCCAAGCCGTCGCCTCCGAGCTCGGCGGGCTGTTCGTGAAGTGCGACGTGTCCAGCATCGAGGACGCGCAGGCCTCGGTCGTCGCCGCCTCCGAGATGGGCCCGCTGCGCGCGTTGGTCAACTCGGCCGGCATCGGCTGGGCGTCGCGCACGATCGACCGCAACAACGTGCCGATGGAGCTCGACAAGTTCGAGCTGGTCGTGCGCGTCAACCTGATCGGCTCGTTCAACATGCTCAGCCAATCGGCGGCCGCGATGGCGCAGACCGACCCGGTCGACGACGACGGCAGCAGAGGAGCGATCGTCAACATGGCCTCGGCCGCCGCGTTCGACGGGCAGATCGGCCAGTGCGCATACTCCGCGTCGAAGGGGGGCGTCGTCGGCATGACCCTGCCGATCGCCCGCGACCTGTCGGCCGTCGGGGTGCGCGTCAACACGATCGCCCCCGGCCTGATCGACACACCGATCTACGGCGAGGGCGAGCAGAGCGAGGCGTTCAAGGCGCATCTCGGCCAGAGCGTGCTCTTCCCCAAGCGCCTCGGATCGAGCGAGGAGCTGGCGTTCATGGTGATGGAGTGCATCACGAACCCGTACATGAACGGCGAGACGATTCGCGTCGACGGCGGCATCCGCATGCCACCCAAGTGAGCTGACCTCAGCTGCGGTGGCCCCCGACCAGCGCAGTTCGGAGCAGTCCGACGATCCCCTCGTCGCCCGCGTCGTGGTGGAGCAGATCGCTGCCGCCGTCGCCGAGCGCCAGCTCGTTCAGGCCGCGCATCGTGATCGACGCGATGGCGTCGGCGCGTTCCGGCGCGCCTGCCCGAACGATCGCCGCCTCGCCCCCGCCGAACCGGAGCGTCAGCGGGTCGTCGTCGATGCGCAGCTCGACGACGTGTCGATCGGGCAGATCCACGCCCACCAGCATCGACTGCACGCCGACTGCTGCGCTCCGGGCCGCAGTGAGGTCCGCCGGCGGCGCGCCAACCGGCCCGATGCGGGCGCCCCACTCGCCGAGCGCGACGAGCGCGTTGCGGAGGTCCGCACCGAGCTCGGTGAGGGTGTAGGTCGTGTGGTTCGGGATCACTCGCCGTTCGACGATCCCGCTGGCCTCCAATCGGCGCAACCGCTCGGTCAACAGGTTGGTGGCGATGCCCGGGAGCGATCGCCGCAGATCGGCGAATCGAGCGGGCCCGCCGAGCAGGTCGCGGACGATCAGCATGCTCCAGCGGTCGCCGACGTGGTCGAGAGCCATCGCCAGCGGGCACAGCTGCTGGTAGCTCCGCGGCTCGGTGTCGCTCATCGCTGCCTCGATCGCTCGGCGGACGAGTCGCCCGCTCGACTAGTAGAAAAAATCAACCAACCACTTGACATTCTAATCCAAGCGCCTAGAGTCGGCGCGACTCATCGAGGATCACCGCCGAATCATCGAAAGGGACCGATCATGGACGCAACCACCGCGATGCACCAGACGTTCGGCATCGTCGACGACCTCGTCGCCGGGCTGACGCCCGACGACCGGGAGAAGTCGACGCCGTGCACCGAGTGGAACGTGCACGAGCTGATCAACCACATGTGCGGTGGCGGCCATGGCATCGCCAGCGGGCTCCAGGGTCAGGCGCCACCCGAGGGCGGCCCGCCCGACTTCCTCGCCGACGGCCCGTCGGCCGGGTGGGAGGCGATGAAGGCTCACCTCGCCGAGGCGGCGACGCCCGAGATCCTCTCCGCCACGCACCAGATGCCGTTCGGCGAAGTGCCCGGCGAGATGGCGCTGTCGGTCATCGTCGCCGACCACCTCACGCACGCCTGGGACCTCGCGCAGGCCACCGGCCAGGGCATCACCGTCAGCGACGACCTGGCCGCGTTCGCACACGGCGTGTGGCAGAACCTCGTGCCCGCCGAGGGGCGGCCCGAGGAGGGCGGTGGCTTCAAGCCGGTCGTGTCGGTCGGCGACGACGCGTCCGCGCTCGACCAGCTGATCGGCTACACCGGCCGAACCCCGTAACTAGAGGGCTGAGCCCCTCACGGCGCCGCGGCGCTGGAAGAAGTCGCCGACCTGATTGAGCGACAGCACCGTCACCGACAGCACGAGCGACGGCCAGAACACCTGTGCCGAGTTGACCTTGATGTCACGCCGCGCCTGGTTGATCATGTTGCCCCACGTCGACGTCGGGAGCTGCACGCTGAGACCGAGGAACGAGAGCGTGCCCTCGACCACCACCACGAAGGCCGCAGCGACCATCGCGTAGGCGAGCAGCGTCGGCATCACGTTCGGGATGATCTCGCGGAACAAGATCGCGCGCGGCTTGGTGCCGATCGCGCGCGCGGCCGTCACGAACTCGCGGTTCGAGATCGCCAGGCTGTTCGCTCGTGCGACGCGCGTGTAGGCGGGGATCGAGAGCACCCCGATCACGGTGCTGATGATGAACAGGTCGCGCACCTCGAAGATCGACACCAGCGCGAGCAGCAGGATCAGCGCCGGGAAGGCGAGGATCACGTCGACCATCGACATGATCACGATCTCGGTCTTGCCGCGCACGAACCCGACGAGCGAGCCCAGCAGGCCGCCGACGATGATGCCGAACGCGGCCGAGACGGTGGCGACGATCAGGCTGACCCACCCGCCGTGCACGAGGCGGGCGAACGTGTCGCGCGCGATGGCGTCGGTGCCCAGGAAGTGCTCGCGGGAGGGGCTCTCGAGCGGCTCGCCGGTGCCGAACTCGCCCGTGTCGGGGTTGAAGTTGTTGGTCTGGAAGTTCGGGTCCTGGAGCGGCAGCGAGCCGCCGAACACGCTCGTGTCGAGCTTGGCGTAGATCGCGCCGAACACGATGAGCACGAGCCAGATGGCCGACAGCTTGACCAGGATCGGCATCTCGCCGAAGACCTGGCGTGGCGTGGCGCGCTCGGGCTTGTGCGAGAGCTTGGTGCCCTCGTCGATCTGGACCGACGTCGACACCCGCGTGAGGCGATCGCTCGGGAAGTCGGGTGTGTGTGGTGCGCTCTCGGTCGTGGACATGTCAGCCCTTTCGGATGCGCGGGTCGACCACCGCGTAGAACAGGTCGACCACGGTGTTGATCACGACGTAGACGACGGCGACGAAGACGGTGATGCCCTGGATCACGAGGATGTCGCGCTGGTTGATGGCGTTGAAGAGCCGGAACCCGAGGCCCGGCACGGCGAACAGCGTCTCGATCACGACCGTGCCGCCCAGCAGCGCGCCGAAGTTGATGCCGATGATCGTCATCAGGCTGAGCGAGCTCGGCCGGAGCGCGTGCCGGGCGAGGATGTAGCGGTCGCTGAGGCCCTTCGCACGCGCCGCGAGGATGTAGTTCTCCTGCAGCGTGGCGATCATGTCGGATCGCACGAGCCGGGAGAAGATCGCCATCTGGGTCATGGCCAGCGCCGTCGCCGGCAGGATCGCCGTCTTCAGGTTGGCGCCGACGCCGTCACTGAGCCGGTTCCAGTTCGATGCGGGAAGCCACCCGAGCTGCACGGAGAACAACCAGATCAGGAAGATGCCGGTGATGAAGTTCGGCACCGACAGCGCGACCTGCACCCCGGCCGACGTCGTCGTGTCCTGCCACTTCCCCTGCTTGTAGGCGCCGATGATGCCGATCGGCACGGCCAGGATCACGGCGATGATGATCGCCATGATCGCCAGCTGAGCCGTGACCGGCACCCGGTCCTTGATCGTGTCGGAGACCTCCTGGTTGGTCTGGAACGAGCGGCCGAGATCGAACTGCGCCGCATCGGTCAGCCAGTTCACGTAGCGAATGGGGAGCGGGTCGTTCAACCCGAGCTCCTCGCGGGTCTCCTCGAGGAGCTCCTCGTTCTGGATCGCGTCCTGCCCGAGGACGGCGACCGCCGGGTCGCCCGGGAGGAGCGAGGTCATCAGGAACGACAGCAGCGTCACGGCGAACAACGTCGCGACGAGCCGTACCAGGCGGATGGCGAGCACCCGTCCCATCAGACGTCACCCCTCCCGGGCATCATGGCCGGATCAGGTCTCGATGTAGGCCTGGGCCCAGCGGCCTTCGGCGTTGGGATGGCCCGTGCCGAGGGTGCCGTCGGGCAGCTCCCACGAGTTGAGGCCCTTGATCGACGAATCGGCGATCAACGCCGTCGCGGTGTGACCCGAGAACCAGATCGGCAGGTCCACGGCGAGCTTCATCATCACCGACTCGTAGAGCGCGTACCGCTCCTCGAAGACGCCCGTCTGGGTGGCGGCGATGAGGTTGCCGAACACCTCGGCGTCGAAGTAGTTCGACCAGTTGAGCGGCGACACCGTCTCGGGCGGCAGCCCGGCGGCCTCGGCGACCTCTGCGGTCGGCGGCGCGAGCGCCGCGTTCAGGAACGTCGACGGGTCCTCGTCGTTCGAGACTCGCCAGCAGTGCGTGGTGTGACTGCCGACGAAGCCGTTCTCGGCACCGAGGGCGTAGTCGATGTGGGTCTGCTGGTCGTAGTTCGTCAGGTTGACGTTGACGAGGCCGCTGGCCGTCCATGTCTGCTCGAGCACCTGCATCGCTGCGATCAGCGTCGGGTCGGGCGGGCACGACAGCTCGGCGTCGATCGGCTCGCCGGCGGCCTTGCCGTCGGAACGGGCCGGGTCGTCGACGTAGGCCTGGAGCTCGGCGACGCCGGCCTCGAAGTCGAACTGCGGCCACGCGGCGGCGACCGACTCGGAGTACCACGGCGAGTCCGGGCTGAACCACTGCGTACCGGGCAGGGAGATACCGGTGCCGCCGAGCGCCTCGATGACGTTGTCCTGGGAGTTCATGAGCGTGAGGCCGCGGCGGACGCGGATGTCGTCGAACGGCGCGACGAGGGTGTTGAACATGCCGCCGCCGACGTTGTTGCCCTGGAACTCGTACAGGAAGATGTCGGCGCCGTCGTCACGAGCCGCGCGGCCGTCGCGGATCGTGCCCTGGCGCAGGGTGTGTGCGACCTGTGTGGTGCCCGACAGCACGGCGTCGAGGCGCGTGCCCTCGTCGGGGATCGGCCGGAACCTGATCGTGTCGATGTACGGCAGCTGCGTGCCGTCGGAGTCGACGAACCAGTAGTTCGGGTTGCGCTCGACGACGGTCTCGTTGTCGAGGTCACGGCTCACGAACTGGTACGGGCCGGTGCCGACCGGGTTCTCGTTCCAGGCGTCGAGGTCGGCGGCGACGGTCGGGTCGAAGACCATGCCGAGCTGCGCCCTGGCGAGGTAGGCGGGGAAGGCCGAGTTGGAGCGGCTCAAGGTGTAGGTGACCTCGAAGTCGCCGGTGGCCTCGACGTTGGCCAGGCCGGACGCCGCGATCTGGCTGGCGGACTGCGAGCCCTCCTGCTGGATCGGCCACATATCGGCGATCGTCTGGGCGGTCAGGTCGTTGCCGTTGTGGAACACGACCCCTTCGCGGAGTTGCGCCGTCCACACGGTGAAGTCCTCGTTCGGCTCGATGCCCGTGAGCAGCCAACCCTGGTAGCTACCGTCCTCGGCCGACTCCATCAACTTGTCGTAGATGGTCGGGAAGACGTTGTAGCACGGCGACCCGCAGGTGTCCTCGGTCGGTCGCATGCCGACGATCTCGGCCTCGAGGCCGATCGCGATCTCGCCGCCCTGCTGGCGCGGGACATCGCTCTCGACGACCTCGGTGTCGACGTCCCCCTCGGCCTCGGTGCCGGCTTCGACCACGTCCTCGGCCGCACCGTCGTCCTCGGTGGCGCCGTCGTCGTCGGTGGCGCCGTCGTCGGTGGCCTCCTCGTCGGTGGCGCCTCCGTCGTCTTCGGTCTGGGCGCCGTCGTCGGTGCCGCTGTCGTCGTCGTCACCGCCGCAGGCAGCCGCCAACAGGCCGGCCACCGCGAGCAGTGCGAACGACTTCTGTAGCCGTCGTGTCGTCATGGTGTGAGATTCCCCTTGTCTCAGGTGAGGACCTTCGTCCCCGGATTAAGAACGATCGCCGGCGCTCGGTGGCGCCGACGTGTGCCGGTGCGGCGGGAGCCGCGGCCGGCGAGCTCTTCAGCCGATCGCCACCTCCTTGACCTCGACGAGCGGGTGATGGCACGCGACGAAGTGGTCGTCGTTCACGCGCCGCATCTGCGGCTCTTCGCGTGCGCAGCGCTCGTCGGCGAGTGGGCACCGGGTGCGGAAGCGGCATCCGGAGGGCGGGGCGATCGGTGAGGGCAGTTCACCCTCGGCGCTGATGGTCTCGTCGATCGGGGCGAGCGGATCGGGCTCGGGATGCGACTCCATGAGAAGCCGCGTGTACGGGTGGGCGGGATGGGCGTAGAGCTCGTCGGACTCGCTCAGCTCGCACATCTTGCCGAGGTACATCACGGCGACCCGGTCGCTGATGTTCTTGACGACCGCGAGGTCGTGGGCGATGAACACGAGCGTCAGGCCGTACTCGGCCTTGAGGTCCTCGAGCAGGTTGAGGATCTGGGCCTGCACCGACACGTCGAGCGCCGAGACCGGCTCGTCGCAGATGATCAGCTCGGGTTCCATGACCAGCGCACGTGCGATCGAGATCCGCTGGCACTGCCCGCCCGAGAACTCGTGCGGCCGCTTGTAGCGGGCGACGTCGGGGTCGATACCGACGTGGTCGAGCATGTCCGACACGATCTTCCACTGCTCGTCCTTGTCGTGCGGGCCCCAGACGTGGAGCGGCTCGGCGACGACCTCACCGATCGTGCGCCTCGGGTTCAGCGACGAGATCGGGTCCTGGAAGATCATCTGCACGTCGGTGCGGTGAGCACGCATCGTCGTCGTGTCGAGCTCGGTCAGGTCCTCGCCGTTGAGGCGGACGCTGCCGCTCGTCGGCGTCGGGAGCTGCAGCACGGCGCGCCCGGTGGTCGACTTGCCGCATCCCGACTCGCCGACCAGTCCGAGCGTCTCGCCCTTGGCGACGTCGAAGCTGATGCCGCTGACGGCGTGCACGACGTTGCCGGCGCCCGCCGGGAACTCGACGGTCAGGTCCTTGACCTGGAGCAGCACATCGCTGTCGCGACGAAGGTGCGACTGCCCAGTGCCCGCCATCAGCCGACGCTCCCCGACTGGCCGCCGGCATGCGAGAGGCCTTCTGCGACCGCGCGTTGGTCGACTCCGTCGCTCGCCGCGGCCGTCGTGGCGGCCGGCGTCAGCAGCTCCTCGGTCGCCGAGATCTTGCCGGCGGCGATCAGCGTCTGCGGCACACCCGCCTCGAGGTTGCGGCGGAACGCCGCCTCACCCTCGGGCGAGCCGACGGGATAGAAGCAGGCGAAGTCGTGGTTGGGGCCTTCGCCGGGCAGCAACTGCGGCTCCTCGTCGTGGCAACGCTCCTGCACGTAAGGACAGCGCGGCGCGAACTTGCAGCCGTGTGGCGGGTTGATCAGGTCGGGGGGACGTCCGCTGATCGCGTTGAGCCGGGTGTGCTTCGGCAGGGTCGTCTTCGGGATCGACTGCATCAGCGCCTGGGTGTAGGGGTGCTGCATGCTGCGGAACAGCGTCGCCGTCGGCGCCCGCTCGACGATCCGGCCGGCGTACATGACGGCGATGTCGTCGGTGCGGCTCGCGACCACGCCGAGGTCGTGGGTGACGAGGATCATCGTCATGTGGCGCTCGCGCTGCTGGGCGGCGAGCAGGTTGAGGATCTGGTGCTGCACCGTGACGTCGAGCGCGGTCGTCGGCTCGTCCGCGAACAGGAGCTGCGGGCTGCACGCGAGGGCGATCGCGATGCACACGCGCTGGCGCATGCCGCCCGACATCTCGTGCGGGAAGTTGTCGAACCGCGCTTCGGGCTCGGGGATCCGCACCGAGCGGAGCAGTTCGACGGCGGCCGCCTTCGCCTCCTGCTTCGAGGTGCCGTAGTGCTGGCGCACGTGCTCGGTGAGCTGGCGGCCGACCTTGACGACCGGGTTGAGCGACGTCATCGGGTCCTGGAACACCATCGCCATCTCGGTGCCCCAGAGCGCCTTCATCTGCTTCGGCGTCTTGTCGAGCAGCTCGATCCCGTTGTATCGGACCGAGCCGAGGGTGAGGGCGTTGGTCGCCGTGTTCAGGCCCATGATCGTGCGCGACAGCACGGTCTTGCCCGAGCCGGACTCGCCGACGATGCCGATCGTCCGGCCTCGCTCCAGGGTGAACGACACGCCGTCGACGGCCTTGACGTCGCCGGCGGGCAGCTTGAAGTGGGTCCGCAGGCTCTCGACGACGAGCAGCGGCTCGTTCCCCACTCCGCCGTCACCCTGAGTCGGATCGGCCGTGGCCGTCATGCAGCTGCGTCCCCCATCTGTCGTCGAGCCGAGCCGTCGACGACCCCGGTTTGACCTGTGTTGGGCACGGATACCCCCATCCGCGCTTCCTCCATGTTGGCCGGTAAGTTACGCCGCATGTCGTCGGTGGGGCGAACCGGACGAGACCGATGTCACATCGGCCCCCATCAGAGGCCTGAACCGGCGCTTGCGGTCGACTGGCCGAAGCACTTGACAGCGTCGGCCGATCCCCAGGGGGCGCCGCCGAGGTGAGCGCCGAACCGCCCGATGTCTTCGAGCGGCGCGTGCGAGCGTTCTTCGACGGTGTTCCCTTGCTGCTCGAGGGCATCGAGGGCCGCGTTCCGAGGGCTCGTGCCTACCGCGCAGCGCTCGCCGACGCCGGTCTGGTCGGCATCGGCCTCCCGACCGACCTGGGTGGGCAGGGCCTCGGTCCCGAGTACGAGGCGGTCTACGAGCGCGTCAGCCTCGACGTGCTGCCGCAGGAGGAGGCGACGTTCGGGATCGGCATCGGCATGGCCGTCCCGACGATCCGCGACCACGGTTCGAGGGCGCTCCAGCGCCGGTTCATCCCGCCGGCACTCCGGGGGGAGGAGATCTGGTGCCAGCTCTACTCCGAGCCCGGCGCCGGGTCCGACCTCGCGGGGCTGACGGCGCGCGCCGTACGCGACGGTGACGAGTGGGTCGTCACCGGCCAGAAGGTGTGGACGTCGGGCGCGCAGCACGCCGACCTCGCGATCCTGATCGCCCGCACCGATCCCGATCTCCCGAAGCATCGGGGCATCACGATGTTCGCGCTCGACATGCACCAGCCAGGCGTCACGGTGCGGCCGCTGGTGCAGGTGACCGGCGTCGCGGAGTTCAACGAGGTGTTCCTCGACGAGGCGCGGGTGCCGCACGACTGGGTGGTCGGCGAGGTGAACGGTGGTTGGGCGCTCGCCGTGGCGTTGCTCGCACACGAGCGCGCCTCGCTCGGTCGAGGCACGAAGACCGTGGCCGACGGGCGGTCCAAGGCCGGCCGCCAGCCGCTGCCGTACGCCGGCCTCGTCGACCGAGCCCGGCGCAACGGCCGGCTGCGCGATCCGGTGGTCCGTCAGGAGCTGGCGGCGATCTACACGGGGGAGCAGCTGATCCCGTGGCTCGCGCAGCGCGGCGTGCACCCCTCGATCGGCAAGCTGTGGCGGACGATCCAGGGCCGCCGGGCCGCGCAGCTCGCGCACGTGCTCGCCGGTCCGCTCGGTGCGGCCTGGGAGACGGACGACACCGATGCCGACTACTGGGCGTACCACGTGCTCAACTGCCGCGGCATGTCGCTCGGCGGCGGCACCGACGAGATCCAACGCAACACCTTGGGCGAGCGCGTGCTCGGCCTCCCGAGGGAGCCCGGCCCCGACCGCGACACACCGTTCCGGGACCTGCCCCACAACTGACCACGTTTCAGGTCAGCGGGTACTTGAAATCTGGTCCGCCTTCGCCGACGGTGAACGGCGTGTAGCCCGGCGGCACGTCGTCGACCTCGAGATCGGCGAACACGAGCGTGAGGTGGTGCCCGTTCGTCTCGATCCGAGCCTCGACAAACGGCACCCCAACGGCTTCGGTCCATCTGGCGGCCCGTTCGGAGTCCTCGACGAGCGACGCTCCCGGGTACATGCATTGCCACCGCACGCCCCAGACGTAGCCGTCGAGATCGGCGGCCGCAGCGTGGTCGAGCAGGCGATCGTCCATCGATACGGACCACGACTCTGGGCTGAGCGCCGTTGATGCTTCGGCGGTGACGCAGTGCTTGAACAGCAGCCGGACGTTCGCAGGAGCGATACCGGTGCTCGGGTCGGCCGTGCAGTACACGACGATCTCGTAGTCGCGCATGTAGTCGGTGAACCCGTGGTGGATGATCGCCTGGTCGAACACGTCGTCCAGGTGACGCTGGATCGTCTCGGCATCCATGTGTGCAGCATCTCAGACGGGCCTGGTGCCGCCGCGCCTCGGTGCGAGTAGCCAGCCCCGCGGTGAGCGACCAGCGCTGGCCTCGGGACGACTACTCCCAGTACGGGTCGCGGAGGAGGCGCTTCTTGAGCTTGCCGTGGGCCTCGCGAGGGAGGGCCTCGACGACGTCGTAGCTCGTCGGGAGCTTGAACGCAGCGAGGCGATCGGCCGCGAACGCCCGCACTGCGTCGAGGTCGACGGCGCCGACGTCGCCGTCGACGGGCTCGATCACGGCCTTGATCTGCTCACCCATGTCGGGGTCGGGGATCCCGAAGACCGCTGCGTCACCGACCCCGGGGTGCTCGACCAGCACCGCCTCGATCTCGGCCGGGTAGACGTTCGACCCGCCGACCAGGATCAGGTCGACCCGCCGGTCGGCGAGGAACAGGTAGCCGTCCTCGTCGAGCCAGCCGACGTCGCCGACCGTGAACCGCCCGTCGGGCAGCCGGCTCGCACTGGTCTTCTCGGGATCGCCGTAGTACTCGGGGGCGCCGTCGCTGCGACGGCAGTAGATCGTGCCGACCGCGCCGGTCGGCAGGTCATCGCCGTCGTCGTCGACGATCGAGTACTCGACGGCGGCCGAAGCGCGGCCCACCGTTCCCGGTCGCTCGAGCCACTCGTGCGAGTCGCAGATCGCCGGGCCGGCACCCTCGGACGCGCCGTACATCTCGTAGATGACGGGCCCCCACCACTCGATCATCGCCCGCTCCGCCCATTCGGGGCAGGGCGCCGCCGTGTGCAGCACCCAGCGCAGCGACGACACGTCGGCGCTCATCCGCACGTCATCGCCCAGCTTGAGGAGCCGCACGAACTGCGTCGGCACCATCGCCATCGAGGTGATCCCGTGCCGCTCGATCGAGGCCAGCATGCCCTTGGGCGAGAAGCGGCGCTCGATCACCGCGGGGACGCCCGACGCGAGCGACGAGACGAGCGCCGCCATCCCCAGGGCGTGGTAGAGCGGCGTCGTCGTGAGCGTGCGGCCGTCGGTCGGCATCCGCACGAGCCGCCCCCAGCCACCCCACAGCCGAGCCCAGTCGCTCGCATCGGCGTCACGGTCGGATCGCGTGACGCCCTTCGAGCGGCCGGTCGTGCCGCCGGTGTAGAGCAGCGGCGTCCCGATCTGCCGCTCGCTCGGCGGCTCGTCGTCGGCGTCCCCGAGCCACGCCTCGAACTCGTCGCCGACCACCACGATGCGATCGACACCGGCGAGTCGAGCGGCCTCGGTGGCGCGATCGAGGAGGTCGGGCTCGGTGAGGACCAGCCGGGCGCCACTGTCGACGAGCAGGTCGGCGAGCTCGCGGGGTGTGAGGTGCCAGTTGAGCGGCACGTAGCGGCTGCCGGCGCGCGCGTTGCCGATCGCGATCTCCGCCCAGGTCGAACGGTTGTGGAGGAGGACCGACCAGACGTTGCCGGGCCCGAACCCCGCGGCGTCGAGCGCGTTGGCGAGCCGGCGCCCCCGCACCTCCAGCTCGGACCACGTCAGCGAGCGATCGGGCCCGACGATGGCGAGTGCGTCCGGATCGACGCCGTCGACCAGGGTGCGGCGCTGCGGTCGGGTCACGTCCGGAGACCGTACGTGCGTCTGGGGCGCCCGCCGCTGTCGAGCGGCGTGGCCATGCCGTCGGCCGGGCGGCCGGGCGTGCTCAGCGCCCGGCGAGCACCCGCCGGCGACTCTCGAAGTCCTCGCGGTTGACGTAGCCGCCGCACAGGTGGCGATGCCCCGTGTAGGCGGACCGGCCGTGCAGCACCCGCCAGTTGTCGAACAGCATCGCCTCACCGGGGGGATTGACGCGCCGCCACTGCAACGTCGGGTCGTTGGCGAGAGCCTCGAACGCCCGCAACGCCGAATAGAACGCGTCCATCTCGTCGACCGGCAGCAAGAACGGCGCCCGGTCGGCGTTGTTGAACGACACCTGGACCAACTCGCCGTGTCGATCCTGGCGGAACACCGGCCGCGCCGAGCGCAGGTGGGCGCCGTCGCCGATGTACTGGCCGGGCACCTCGACCGCCGAGAGCACCTCGTAGGCGCTCGGGTCGCTCGCACGGAGCTCGGCCGCGATCCGGAAGCCGTCGACCATCACCGACTCGCCGCCGGTCCCGTCGAAGGCGAGGCAGTGGAGCAGCTGCAGGCCGGGGGCGTCGTGCGAGTACGTGCCGTCGGTGTGCGGCCGCAGCTCGGTGTTGGTGTACGCCGTGTCGGCCTTCGACAGGTCGGCCTGGAAGTCCCACATGCCCCCGAAGATCGTCTCGCGGACGTAACCGACCCGCCGCAGCAGCGCCTCGGTCGCCTCGGCAGTCGCCGGTGTCCCTGTGACGATGCAGAACCCGTACGTGGCGACGAGGTCGAGCCAGCGGGCGAGACCTTCGTCGGTCGCCACCACGGCCTCGTGGGCGATCGTCGGCCACGCCGCCGTGATCGTCGCGGCGTCCCAGACCACCGGTTCGACATCCTGGGTGTCGTCCGACGGCCGGATCTGGCGTCGCAGGAACTCGACCGGCAACCACGACGTCGGCGTGTCGTCGCTCCAGTCGATCTCGAGACGATCGCCGACGATGCGCGCGCTGGCGCCGTGGAGTGTCGGCGAGATCCCACCGGTGAACACCTGCCGCTGGTGCGTCGCCGGGTGCCACGAGTGCTCGTCGTGGGAATGGTCGCGGAGCCACGTCCACGAGAACACCGATGTGTCGCCGTCGGACCATCGCACGTGGAGTCGGTCCCCGACGTCGAGTCCCTCGATCACGGCGTCAGTCAAGCACCCTCGTGCCGAGCGATCGATCACCGCTCACCATCGCCGAACGCCGATCGGTCCGAGTTCATCTTCCGTGCGGACATCTGTAATGTCGCGCGCGCGTCCGGGTTGGGGGACGTAAACGGGTGGACCAGCGACAGCAGATGACAGGAGCTCATCATGAAGCACCGAACGGAACCGAGGTCGAAGCTCGCCATCGCGATTCTTGCGATCCTCGCCATGTTCACGGCCACGGTGGCCAGTACGGCCTCGGCCGGGTCGTCGGGCGACGACGACGACAGCAGCGAGGAACGTCGTGGTCGCGACGACCACAGCAGCGACGATGACAGCAGCGACGACGACAGCAGTGATGACGACAGCAGCGACGATCGCCGCAAGCGCGTGGTCAAGCTGACGATTCTCCACAACAACGACGCCGAGTCGGCGCTGCTGCCGAGCGAGGTCGACGGCCGCACGTACGGTGGTGCTGCGCTGTTCACGTCGGTCGTCGATCGTGAGAAGCGGCGCGCGGAGCGCCGTTCCGACGGCGTGCTGATGCTGAGCTCGGGCGACAACTACATCCCGAGCCCGGCGCTCGACGCTTCGATCGACCAGGGTCTGATCCCGATCCTCGACACGCTGTTCCTCGACGAGGTCGGCTACGACGCGCTCGCGATCGGCAACCACGAGTTCGACCTCGGCACCGGCGTGCTCGCCGACTTCATCGGCAATGGCTTCGGCACCACCAACCCGGCGCCGCCGTTCCTGTCGGCGAACCTCGACTTCTCGAACGTGCCCGAGCTGCAGGCGCTCGCCGACATGGGCCGGATCGCCTCCTCGACGGTCGTCGAGGTCGACGGCGTGCCGGTCGGCATCGTCGGCGCCACGACCGAGGCGATCAACATCATCAGCTCGCCCGGCGACACCATCATCAACCCGGTGTTGCCGGCCGTGCAGGCCGAGATCGACGCGCTCACCGCAGACGGTGTGGAGATCATCATCTTCATCAGCCATCTGCAGGGCGTCGACGAGGATCTTGCGCTGCTCGAGCAGTTGTCCGGCGTCGACGTCGCCATCGCCGGCGGCGGTGACGAGCTGCTGGCCAATCCCCGTGACCGGCTGTTCCCCGGCGACGTGCCGGCGTTCCCGTACCCCATCATCGGCACGAACGCCGACGGTGCGGACGTGCCCGTCGTGACGACCTCGGGCAACCTGCGCTACCTCGGCCGCCTCGAGGTCAAGTTCAAGGACGGTGAGCTGGTCAAGATCGGGCGTCGGTCCGGTCCGGTGCTCGTCGAGCAGACTCGCCGGATCCAGCCCGATGCGAGCGTCGTGGCCAACGTCGAGGAGCCGGTGGCCGCGTACATCGAGACGCTCGGCGCCATCGTCGGCACCACCGACGTGCCGCTCGACGGTCGTCGCGCTGCGGACGGCAAGTTCAACAACTCACCGATCCGCTCCCAGGAGACACAGCTCGGGAACCTGATGGCAGACGCCCTCAAGGCCGACGCCGACGCGTTCCTCGGGACGACCGACGCGGTCGCCTTGCAGAACGGCGGCGGGATCCGCAACAACGACGGTGGCCCGGCGACCGCGATCATCGGGCCCGGCGCGGTGACCGAGGCGGACACGGGCGCGATCGCACCGTTCGGCAACGCCGTCGTCGTGGTCGATCTCACGTTCCAGCAGCTCGTCGACGTCATCGAGTACGGCATCGACGAGGGCCGCGACGACGGTCGCTATCCGCACGTCGCCGGCATGCGTGTCGAGTACGACGATGCGCTCGCCAGCAACACCGTCGACGACCCGATCGTCATCGAGAACCTCACGCTCGACGACGGCACGCCGGTGGTCGTCAACGGCGTGGTCCAGGCGTCGACCGACACAGTGCAGATGGCGACGATCGACTTCCTGGCCGACGAGCGCAACGATGCCGGCCTCGGCGGCGACGGCTACCCGTTCCCGAACATGATCGCCGGTGACGGCGTCGACGACGCGTGCGGCACGGCCACTCGGCCCGACTGCACCGTGGTCGGCACCGACTACAAGGTCGCGCTCGAGAACTACATCAAGGCGCTGCCCAACGCCACGGTGACGGTCACCGACTACCCGGTCGTGCCGCGGCCGCAGCCGCTCGGCTCCGGTGATCGGATGGTGCCGACGGCCTGAGGCCACCGCCTCGACGTACCCGGAGTGTCGCCGGGCCGTCCCCCTCGAACGAGACGGGGCGGTCCGGCGACGGGTCTGCCCGCACTCGTCGCCTGACGGCGACGGCACCTACCGTGCATCACATGACGACTGGCCGGTTGGACGCGGCGCCGTGAGCGAGCGAGTCGCTTACGACGAGTTCGGTCTGTTCCACGAGAACGCCGCGGAACACGGGCTGCCGTACGACGGCCGGCCGCTCGTGCGGCGTGCCACCAGCACCCTCTCCGACGGCCGCCACCTCAGCAGCCTCGTCTGGGGGAACCGGCCGGCCGAGCTGGTGCTGATCCACGGCGGCGCCCAGAACGCTCACACCTGGGACACGGTCGCGATGGCACTCGGCCGGCCCCTCCTCGCGCCCGACCTGCCCGGCCACGGCCATTCCGACAGCCCGGCGCCCGGTGTGGGCACCCGGCCCGACGCCAACGCCGCCGACCTGGCCCAGGTGATCGACGACCTCGCGCCGGCGCAGCGGCTCGTCGTCGGCATGTCGCTCGGTGGGCTGACGGCGATCGCGCTCGGCGCCCTTCGGCCCGATCTCGTGCAGCGTCTCGTGCTCGTCGACATCACGCCGGGGGTCACCGGCGAGAAGGCGAAGGCGATCCACGACTTCGTCCGTGGCCCTGCGACGTTCCCGAGCTTCGACGAGCTGCTCGCACGCACGATGGAGTTCAACCCGACCCGCTCGGAGAGCTCGCTGCGGCGCGGGATCCTCCACAACGCAGTCCAGCTCGACGACGGCAGCTGGGTCTGGCGCCACCGCCGCGACGACTACACGGCGATGGGGGACACCGGCGACCCCGAGCAGCGCCCCGACATCACCTTGCTGTGGGACGACCTCGAGCGGCTCGCCGCGCCGGTGACGCTCGTCCGCGGGACCCGCGAGCAATCGGTGATCGCCGATGAGGACGTGGCCGAGCTGCGACGTCGTCGCCCTGACGCGGTCGTGATCGAGGTCGACGCCGGCCACAGCGTGCAGGGTGACCAGCCACTCGAGCTCGCCGAGATCATCCGAGGAGAACTGTCATGAGGATCGACGACGCCGAGTTGCGCTCGGGGTCCACCGACCATCGCCGCCGAGGAGCAGCCACATGAGCATCGACGACGCCGAGTTGCGCTCGGGGTCCACCGACCATCGCCGC
>JAAUYD010175022.1_pt1 | contig 29117 bp, 23 predicted proteins | sample 7278101 | NCBI WGS metagenome assembly JAAUYD01 (sample SAMN14350128, study PRJNA611818) | marine sediment metagenome | isolation source: surface marine sediment (0.6m) | place: French Polynesia: Moorea | collected 2018-08
GAGGGCAGAGGGTGGAGGGCAGAGGGTGGAGGGCCAAGGATTGAGGGCAGAGGTATCGGTCTGCCGGGGACGCGGTCCGGCGCCGGCGACTATCATCGAAGGATAGGCATACCCCGCATTGGCCGGGCGGCTGTGGCCCGGACCCGGAGGGCGCACAGGATGCGACCGCGCGCGAATCCAGCAACCGCCCCGGCCGGCATGTCGCGGCGGCGTTTCCTGCGCTGCGCGGCCGGCATCGCCGCTGGGGTGGCATGCGGTGCCCCGCGGGCAGCCGTGCGGACCCCGCCCGACCGCATCACGCTGTTCCTCGGCGGCGACCTGATGGGCGGCCGCGGCATCGATCAGGCGCTGGCCGTGTCGGTCGATCCGCAGCTGCACGAACCCTACCTTGGCGATGCGCGCGACTACATTCGGCTGGCTGCGGCCCGCAATGGCCCGCTGGCGCTGCCGCTCGATGCGGCCGACGTGTGGGGCGATGCGCTCGGCGAACTGCGGCGCGCGTCACCCGTCGCGCGGATCGTCAATCTCGAGACCGCGATCACCACCGGCGGCACGCCCTGGCCGGGCAAGCGCATCCATTACCGCATGCACCCGGCCAACACCGGCCTGCTCACGGTCGCCGCGATCGACGTCTGCGCGCTGGCCAACAACCATGCGCTCGACTGGGGGCGTGCCGGCCTCGCCGACACGCTGCGGGCGCTCGACACGGCAGGCATCGCCCATGCCGGTGCCGGCGCCGACGCCGCCGCGGCGGCGGCCCCGGCGGTGATCGCGATCGGCGGCGCCAGGCGCCTGCTGCTGTTCGCGCTGGCCGCGCCGGACGCCGGCGTGCCGCGCGCGTGGGCGGCGCAGCGCGAGCGCGCCGGGCTGCAGCTGGTCGACCTGTCCGCGACGCACGCGGCCGACCCGGTGAGCGGGCATATCGCGCGCTACCGGCGGCCGGGGGATGTCGTCGTCGTCTCGATCCACTGGGGCGGCAACTGGGGCTACCGGGTGCCTGCCGAGCAGCTGCGGTTTGCCCACGCGCTGATCGACAGCGGCGCCGTGGACCTCGTTCACGGTCACTCGTCGCACCACCCGAAGGCCGTCGAGCTGTATCGGGACCGCCTGGTCCTCTACGGCTGCGGCGACCTGATCAACGACTACGAGGGGATCCGCGGTCACGAGGCCTACCGCGGCGACCTCGGGCTGATGTACCTGGCGACACTGGATGCGGCCGACGGTCGCCTGCTGGCGCTCGAACTGGTGCCGCTGCAGCGCTACCGCTTCGCGTTGCGGCGGACCGCGGCGGCCGACACGGCGTGGTTGCTCGCGCTGTTGGATCGCGAATCGCGCTGCTTCGGTGTGCGCTTCGCCGGCGCCGCGGACGGGCGCCTGCGCCTCGTCTGAGTGGGTGTGTCGCCAAGCGGCTGCGCGATCCCGCCCGGGCATCACCACATCAGGTCATCGGGCACCTTGTAGGCGGCGTAGGGGTCGTCGTCGGCCGGTGAGTCGTCGTCGGGCAGGTCGATGACCAGGCTCGGGTTGCGCGCGCGGATCTTGTCGGCGATCGGTGGCGGCACGAGTTCGAAGCTGCCGTTGTCGTTGACGATCACGAGCTTGCGTGCACTGATCTGCCGGTGCAGCGCCGGCGACACGTACAGGCGCTTGATCTTGTCCTTGTTCTGGAAATTGAACGCGACGTCGTCGTCACCCGGCCGGCGTTCGACGCGGTGCTCGCGCACCAGCTGGCGGACCTGCGCGGCGACCTCGCGCTGGCGCCGCACCTCGTCGCGCTGCTGGTTGAGTTCGCGGTCGCGCGCCGCCTTCTCGGCACGCTGGCGCGCGACCTCCGGGTCGACCGGCCGCTGCCGCGCGGCCTGCTTGGCCTTTTTGCCCTGCGGCGGCTTGCGCTTCTTCGATTTCTGCGCCTGGTTGACCTGGTCCTTGGTGACCAGGCCGGCCTGCAGCAGCTGGTCCTGCAATGAATTGCCCACGTCTATGTCCCTCGTGACGGTGTCGCGCGTGGCGACGATCGCCGCGGATTATCGTTCAGCGTTGCGGGCGAATGCATGACAGGCGACGAATCTGCGAGACGGTTCGCGTGCCGGACACGCGGGTCAGCGCGTGGCCTGGCTCGGGATGTCCCAGCTCTTCAGCCGGTTAAGGTACAGGCGCGCGCGGCCGTCGCCGTAGAGCCAGTGCTCGAACTTCTTGATCGTCTTGCTGTTGTCGGGTTCGCCGAGGATACGCATGACCTCCTCCTTGGGCATGTTGCGCGCCAGCAGGCCCCAGTTGGCGGCGTTGCGCCAGCCGCCCGGCTTGGGCTCGACCTTGAGCGCCTTGTTGGTCGGCACACCGGCGTCGATGCGTGACTCCAGCGCGTCGAGGCGTGCCTCGAGGGTCTCGACCTGCTGCTGCAGGCGCTCGATCTGCTGCGCGGCGCCGCCGTCGGCGGCGTGGGCGCCGGCGGCGAGCAGCGCGGCGGCGACGATCAGCGTTGGGGCGGTGCGGTGGATTTCGCGCATGGGGAGGTCAGGCTCGACGGGCTGTGATGATGACGGCCAAGCGTACCAAAGCCGCCGCGGTTTGCCAGATGTGAATTACCGAGCCCGACCACGGCCAGGCGCACCACGACGGTGCGTCACCGTGGTCACGGTCGCTGCGCCCAGGCCAGCATCAGCAGGCCGGCGGCGCTGATTGCGCCACTCAGCCACAGCGGGTCGACCGCGAGGCGCTCGCCGAGCAGCGCGCCGGCGAGCACGCCGCCGATCAGCAGCGCGGCACCGAAGATGCTCCACTGGGTGCGCCGGTTGCCGGCGTCGATCTGCTCGCGCAGGTCGTCGAGCTGCGGCGAGTTCCACTTGACCTCGAGCCTGCCGTCGACCGCCTTGCGCAGCACGCGGTGGGCCAGCAGCGGCAACTCGGGCAGATCCTCGGACAGCTGCGGCAGCGTGTCCTTGACGCGGCGCAGGAAGGCCTTGGGCCCGACCTGCTCGGACATCCAGCGCTCCATGAACGGCTTCGCGGTGCTCCACAGGTCGAGCTGCGGATACAGCATCCGCCCCAGGCCCTCGATATTGAGCAGGGTCTTCTGCAGCAACACCAGCTGCGGCTGGATCTCCATGTTGAAGCGCCGCGCGACCTGGAACAGCCGCAGCAGGAAGTGACCGAACGAGATCTCGCTGATCGGCTTCTCCCAGATCGGCTCGGACACGGTGCGGATCGCGGCCTCGAAGTCCTCGATGCGGGTGTCGCGCGGCACCCAGCCGGACTCGACGTGCAGCTCGGCGACCCGGCGGTAGTCGCGGTGGAAGAACGCGAGCAGGTTCTCGGCTAGGTAGCGCTGGTCGGCCGTCGTCAGCGTGCCCATGATGCCGAAGTCGACGCCGATGTAGGTGCCGTCGGGGCGCACGAAGATGTTGCCGGGGTGCATGTCGGCGTGGAAGAAGTTGTCGCGGAACACCTGGGTGAAGAAGATCTCGACCCCGCGCTCGCCGAGCTGCTTCATGTCGACGCCGGCGGCGACCAGCTCGTCGACCTGGTCGACCGGGATGCCGTAGATGCGCTCCTGCACCATGACGTTCTCGCGCGTGAAGTCCCAAAAGACCTCGGGCACGTACAGCAGGCTGCCGTCGCTGAAGTTGCGCCGCAGCTGGGTACAGTTCGCGGCCTCGCGCAGCAGATCGAGCTCGTCGTGGATGGTCTTGTCGTATTCCTCGACGACCTCGACCGGGCGCAGCCGTCGCGCCTCGCGCGAGTAGGTGCGCGCCAGCCGCGCGATCGTGAACAGCAGGTCGATGTCGCGCTGGATCGCCCTGGCGATGCCCGGGCGCACGACCTTGACGACGACCTTGCGCCCGTCGTGCATCGTCGCCGCGTGCACCTGGGCGATCGACGCCGACGCCAGCGGCTGCATGTCGAACTCGGCGAACAGCTGTGCGACCGGCTGCTCCAGCGCCTGCTCGATGATCGCCTTGGCCTGCTCGCCGGAGAACGGCGGCACCTGGTCCTGCAGCTTGGCCAGCTCGATCGCCACGTCGTCGGGCAGCAGGTCGCGGCGGGTCGACAGGATCTGGCCGAACTTGACGTAGATCGGCCCAAGGTCCTCGAGCGCGCGGCGGATGCGCACCGCGCGCGGCGGCCGCTTTCCGCCCCAGTAGAACGGCGACAGGAAGCGGAAGAAGCGGATCGGTCGGAACAGGTGCGCGGCGAGCACGATCTCGTCGAGGCCGTGGCGCAGCAGTACCCAGGTGATGTGCGCGACGCGCAGGCTCTCGCGGACCGGGATCACGGGGCGTCGCCCTTGCGGCGTCTGTTCTCCAGCAGCGCGATGCGCGCGCCGAGGCGTTCGGCGTCGTCGCGCAGGGTGTCGACGTCGGCAAGGAACTCGGCGACCTCGTAGCGGTGCGGCAGCACCCGCGCCTCCTCGGTCAGGTATTCGGACAGGTTGGTGCGCGCGCTGCGCCCGAGGCGCTCGCCCTCGGCGCGTGCCGCGCGCACGCCGCGGCCGACCTCGTGCGCGGCGATGTCGCCGGTGTAGGCCGCGAGCCGTTCCTCCCAGTCGATGTCGAGTGCGGCCAGCGCCGCGCTGAGGCGTTGGGCGACCCGGGTGTCGCCGTCGATCCTCACCCGGCCGGCGAACAGCTGCGCATGGCCGTCGGCGCTGTCGCTGGCGCGCAGCAGGTCGAAAGGGCTGCCGGTCAGCGTCGCGTCGGGTTCGCCCTCGAGGCCGCCGACCAGCTGCAGCCGGCCGTCGTGACCGGGTACCAGGTTCAGCGCGATGCCGGTGCCGCTGAGTACGATGCGCACGACCTTGCCGTGCAGCGCGGCCAGCCTGTCGGCGGTGTCCGGATCGAGTGCGACGACCGCGTTGAGCGCGCGTTCGAGCGATTCGAGGGCGAGGTCGCGGACGGTCATTGGTCGGCACCGAGTATCAAACGCAAAGCACGCAAAGGCTCAAAGGACACAAAAGAGATTGCGTTCAATGCTGGTTGTGGCCTCGAGGTGGCGAAAGTGTTCGCAGGGTCGCAGGACCGGTGTGGCTGAACCTGCGGACAGTCGAGTCGATTGCATTTCTTTGAGCCCTTTGCGCCTTCGAGGCCTTTGCGTCCTGAGACTCGATGCCTGATTCAGAGCTTGAACCCGCGATGCACCGCGACGATGCCGCCGCTGAGGTTGTGCACGTCGCAGCGCTCGAAGCCGGCGTCTTCCATCATGCCCTTCAGCGTCTCCTGGTCGGGGTGCATGCGGATCGACTCGGCGAGGTAGCGGTAGCTGTCGGCGTCCTTGGCGATCAGCTGACCCATGCGCGGCAGGATGCTGAACGAGTACAGGTCGTAGAGTTTCTCCAGCGGTCGGTTGACCGGCTTCGAGAACTCCAGCACCAGGGCGCGCCCGCCCGGCCGCAGCGCGCGGTACATCGCCGCCAGCGCGCGCTCCTTGTCGGTGACGTTGCGCAGGCCGAACGCGATCGTGATCAGGTCGAGGCTGTCGTCGGCGAACGGCAGCGCCTCGGCGTCGACCTGCGCATAGGCCAGGTTGCCGGCATGCCCACGGTCGATCATGCGATCGCGGCCGACCTCGAGCATCGAGGCGTTGATGTCGGTCATCAGCACCAGGCCGTCGGGACCGACCAGGTCGGCGAAGCGGTCGGCGAGATCGCCGGTACCCGAGGCCAGGTCAAGTACGCGCTGCCCGGCACGCACACCGGCCAGCTGGATCGCGAAGCGCTTCCACAGGCGGTGGATGCCGAACGACATCACGTCGTTCATCAGGTCGTAGTTCGCGGCGACCGAATCGAACACGCCGCGCACCAGGCCGGCCTTCTCGTCGCTGTCGACGGTGCGGTATCCGAAGTGGGTGCTGTCGGGGTCGTCGGCCATGGCTGGGTGTCCCGGGTCGGGCATCGGCGTGGGGCGCGCTTCAGGCAGCCGGCTCCTTGCGCGTGTAGCCGTTTTCCTTGAGCTCGTCGAGGTACTGCGCCCACAGGTCGTCGTAGTGCTTGCCGAGATTGTACAGGGTTTCCCACGAGTAGATGCCGGTGTTGTGCTCGTCGTCGAAGTGCAGCACGACGGCGTAGTTGCCGACCGGCTCGATGCGGTCAATGTTGACGCCTTCCTTGCCGAGCGGCACGTTGCGCTGCCCCGGCCCGTGACCCGCGACCTCGGCCGACGGCGAGTAGACGCGCAGGTACTCGGCCGGCAGCTTGAAGTTGGCACCGTCGTCGAACGCGACCTCGAGGACCCGCGACATGCGGTGCAGGTTGAGTTCGGTTGGCGTGGGGGTGGTCATGCGGCTGTCCTCGTTGCGCGTGCTGTGCGGCGAGTGTACCGGCTAACGACTGCCGGCCCTAACCCGCGGCGCGTGGGGGAAGCCGGTGTCGGCGGCGGCCGGTGCCGGCGTCGTGCGGCGCGCCGCAGGCGACGCTATGCTGCAGCGATGCGTTTCCCGATCCGCGGTGTCGCCGCACTCGCCGGCTGGCTGCTGCTCGCCGCCATCGTGTTGTCGGTCGCCCACGGCGGCGGCAGTGGCCTACCTGCGTGGCCCGCCGGCGCGGCGTTCTGGCTCGCCGGGCTGGCACTCGCGGCACGCGTGCGCGGCCTGCAGCGGCTGCAGACACTGCTGATGCTCGCGGTCGGCGCTGCCGGCCTGGTGTTTGCCGCAGCGCACGGCGGCACGGCGCAGCTCGGCAAGGCGCTGACGACCAACCAGGCGCTGCTGGCGATGCTCGCCGCGGTCAGTTTCCTGCGCCTGATCAGCCTGCCCGAGGCCGCTGCCGGCGAACCCGACCCGCACGGGCCGCGCGCGCTGTGGCGCACGCTGCTCGGCGTGCACCTGTTCGGCTCGGTGATCAACCTGTCGGCGGTCATGATCCTCGGCGACCGGCAGAGCCGGCAGGCGCCGCTGACGCCGTTGCAGGCCACGGTACTGTCGCGCGGTTTCTCGCTGGCCGCGCTGTGGTCGCCGTTCTTCGCCGCGATGGGGGTCGCGCTGAGCAATGCGCCGGGGGCGCAGCTGCCGGTGCTGTCGCTGGTCGGGCTGCCGCTGGCCGCGCTCGGCCTCGCGACCAGCGCCTGGTCGCTGCGCCGGCACGCGGCGGTCGGCGACTACGTCGGTTACCCGATGCATTTTGCCGCGCTGTGGATACCGGGGCTGCTCGCGCTGCTCGTGCTCGCCGCCCACGCGGTCTGGCACGCGCTGCCGATCCTGACGCTGATCGCCGGCCTGTCACTGGCGCTGACGCTCGCCGTGCTGGCCGCGCGGCACGGTGCCGCTGCGCCCGGCCGGCTGCGCGCGCACGTCGCCGACGGGCTGCCCGGCATGTCCGGCGAGCTGGCGCTGTTCCTCGCCGCCGGCGTGCTCGCCGCCGGGATCGCCAGCGCGGTCGCCAGCGTCGGCCTCGCCATCGACCTCGACGGCTTCGATGCCGCTGCGGCCAGCGTGCTGCTGCTGTCGATGGTGGCGCTCGCGGTCGCCGGTGTGCACCCGGTGATCAGCATCGCGACTGCACACGGCCTGCTCGCACCGCTGGCACCCGATCCCAACCTGCTCGGCATCACCTACCTGATGACGTGGGCCGCGGGCGTCGCCTGGTCGCCGCTGTCCGGCATGCATCTGGCCATTCAGGGCCGGTTCGGTATCGACCCACGCGGGTTCCTGCGCTGGAACGCCGGGTTCACGCTGCTGATGTTGGCCGCTGACGTCGCGATGCTGCACCTGTACGCGGCGTTCGCCGCCTGAAAGGCCGGCCCGCGTAGCGCAGGGCGCACCGCGGACGTCACCAGTCCGGCGGTGCAGGCGGGTGCCCGGTCCGTCAGACAAGGTAGCGCCCGGTACGTCGGCCGCGCGCCGCTGCGTCACTGACCTGCCGCGGTGTTAGGCTGACCTGCGTCGGCTTTGGCCGGCGGCCGAGCGCGTGCCGTCAGTCAGTCAGCGGGGCGGCGCCGAGCAGTAGGTGATTGGCGGCACAGCACGCCAGGCTGGCGGCACGATCCGGCCGGGTGCCGTCGCGCGGCGGCGGGAGGGACGCGATGTGAGCGACGAGAATCGTGACCTGGATGCCGGCGCACGGCGCAGCCGGCGCCGGGTGTTGGGGGTCATCAGCTACCTGCTCGGCTGCGTGCTCGCGGTCGCGACAGTCGTCTATGGCGTCGCGATGTTCGCGATGGACGGCAACGTCGTGCTGCGCGCACTGGCCGCGGTCGGCCTGCTGCTGTGCGCACTCGGCCTGTTGGTTGCCGCCGAGGCCTTCTTCGTGCCCAGCGTGCGCGACGTGCTGGCGCGTGACCGGCGGCCGCCGGTGCTGTACCTGCGGCCGTTCGGCGAGGACAAGCCGCTGGTCTACGACGTGATCAGCTCCGGCGAGACCGTGACCGTCAACAGCGCCAAGGCCGAGGACTTCCTGCTCGCACTCAACGCCATCGGGCCGCTGGTGTCGATCGCCGAGCCCGACTGGGCGGCGCGCATCGGCATGCACCCGCACGGCGCCTACCGCGACTTCGTCGGTGGCGGCGACTGGCAGGCGCGCGTGCGCCAGCTGCTCGACGGCGCCGGCATGGTCGTGCTCGCGGTCGGCGATTCGCCAGGTATCGAATGGGAGATCGAACAGGTGCGCCGGCGGGTCGGCCCCGAGGACCTGCTGCTGTACCTGCCGCCGCGTCCGGCCAGCGCCTTGACCAAGAAGGGCCGGGCGCGGCGCGAGCAGGCGGTCTATGAGCAGTTCGCGCCGTTGGTCGAAAGGCATTTCGGCGTCCGGATGCCGCCGTTCAGCGCCGCGACCTACATCATCGGCTTCACGGCCGACGGCGGCCCGGTGTTGCCGGGCGACACGCCGCCCACCTGGTCGGCGAGCGAGCAGGGCCGTGTCGCGAAGGCGATTCGCGCCCAGCTCGACGCCGTGCTCGCCCGGGTGCGCCCCGGCACCGAGCTGCGCGGCCATCGCCGGCTCGGGCGCGCCGCGGCCTGGGTCCGCGGCGGCGTCGCGGTGGCGCTGGCGCTGGCCACCCTCGGCGTGATGCTGAGCGCCTGGGACGGGCGGCGCTCCGGCATCGGCGACGTCGCGGTCTATGGCCAGGCCGCCGTGCACGCGCTTCCCGGGACGCTGCTGACCGTCGGCTGGGTACTGCTCGCGCGCTACTTCCGTCGCGCCTGGGTCTGGCTGGTGCCGGCCGCGGTCGGCGTCGCGACAGCGATGAACGCGCTGTTTACGCTGTTGCTGGTCGACCATCCGCAACTGATCGACGCGTACGCGCTCGATCACTGGTATGTGATCGTCGGCTGGTTCGTCGCGATGCTGGCGGCGGTCACGGTGCTGGTGCTCGGCATCGCGATGCTGCAGCGGCCGCCGCCGGGCGCGACGCGGCACTGAGTCGCGCGCTAGTATCGCCCGGTCGATGGCGCGGCGACCGGGGGGGCGGAGCACGCGATGTCAGGGGTCTTCGTCAGCTACCGGCGCGACGACAGCCAGGGATTCGCCGGTCGCCTGGCCGACGATCTCGCCGAGCGCCTCGGCGCCGACCGGGTATTCCGCGATATTGAGATCCCGGTCGGCAGCGACTTCGGCGACGTCCTGGACCGCGCGATCGCCGCCAGCGATGTGCTGCTGGTCGTGATCGGGCGGCGCTGGGCCGGCGATTCCCGCGACGGCGAGCGCTCGCGCCTGTTCGAGCCGACCGACTGGGTGCGCGGCGAGATCGAGGCCGCGTTCGCGCAGCGCAAGCAGGTCGTGCCGGTGCTGGTCGGCGGCGCACGCATGCCGGCGCGAGCCGACCTGCCAGAGAGCATCCGGCGCCTCGTGACGCTGCAGGCCGCCGAGCTCAGCGACCGCCACTGGGACGCTGCGGTCGACGCATTGGCCGATCGCCTGCGCGTGTTGTGCCCGGCGCTGGCCGACGATCGGCCGGCCGCGGATCGCGACGCGACGCCGGCCGAGGTGCTGCGCGATCTCGGTGAGCGCCTGGTCGACGAGGTCGTGAGCCGGCGTCGGCCACGCCGGTCATCGCCGAGCCCGGCGCCGAGCACGACCCGGCGCGTGCTGCACGCGACCGGCCGCGGGCTGCGCAAGATCCTGACGACGCTGCTGGTGCTGGCGCTGCTGTACGTCGGTATCCGCCTGTTCGGCGACGCGGCGCTGCTCGGCCAGCTCGATGCCTTCGAGGCGCGCCTGCAGATCGGCTGGGAGCGGCTGCTGCACTATCTGCAGCGGGTCGGCGCCGATGCCGTGCCGGTCCTGAAGGCCGGCCCGTGAGCGCCGTCGACGGCGCCGTGACGCTGGCGCCACCGAACGCGCACGCGGTCGCCGTGATGCTGCTGACCGCGGTCGCGCTGCTGCTGTTCACGCGCGAGCGCATCGCGCTCGAGACCTCGAGCCTGTTCGTGCTGGTCGTGCTGGTCGTCGGCTTCACGCTGTTCCCGTTCGCGCGCGACGGCGGCGTACTGCATGCCGAGGACTTCCTGCTCGGCTTCGGCCACGAGGCGCTGGTCGCGGTCTGTGCGCTGATGATCGCCGGCCAGGGACTGGTGCGCACCGGCGCGCTGGAACCGGTCGGCCGGCTGCTGGCGCGTGCCTGGGGGGCGGCGCCGCAGCTGTCGTTGCTGCTGACGCTGGTCGTCGGCGCACTGTTCAGCGCGTTCGTCAACAACGTGCCGATCGTCGTGCTGCTGCTGCCGATCCTGGTCAGCGTCGCGTTGCGTACCGGCACGGCGGCCTCGGGCGTGCTGATGCCGATGGGTTTCGCGACGCTGGTCGGCGGTATGAGCACGACGATCGGCACGTCGACCAACCTGCTCGTGGTCGGCGTCGCCGCCGACCTCGGCCTGCGCGAGCTGGCGATGTTCGATTTCGTCGTGCCGGTCGCGATCGCCGGCGGCGTCGCGCTGCTGTACCTGTGGCTGGTCGCGCCGCGCCTGCTGCCGGTGCGCGACAGCGGCCTCGGCGACACCGCGCCGCGCGTGTTCACGGCACAGCTGGTAGTCACCGCGGACAGCTACGCCGACGGCCGGACGCTCGCCGACGTCGTCGACAAGACCGGCGGCGAGCTGCAGGTCACGCGCGTGCTGCGCGGCGAGCAGACCTACCTGCTGCCGCTGCCGGACGCCAAATTGCGCGCCGGCGACCGCTTGCTGCTCAGCGACAGCGCCGAGCGGCTCAAGGAATACGAGCAGGTCCTCGGTACGGCGCTGTACTCGGGCGACGACCCGGTCGACGACGAACACCCGCTGCAGGCCACCGACCAGCAGCTGGCCGAGATCGTCGTCGTGCAGGGCTCGCCGCTGACCGGTACGCGGCTGGCCGTGTCGCGCTTTGCCGAGCGCTACCAGCTGCTGGTGCTGGCGCTGCACCGCGCCGGCTGGCAGCGCCAGGCGGTGCGTGCCGGCGTCCACGACGTGACCCTGCGGGTCGGCGACGTGCTGCTGATACAGGGGCCGCGCGAACAGATCGCGGCGCTGCGCAGCAGCGGCGATGCGCTGGTGCTCGATGCGACAGCGGACCTGCCGACGACCCGGCGCGCGCCGCTGGCGCTGACGATCATGGCCGGCATCGTGCTGGTCGCCGCGCTCGGCTGGGTGCCGATTGCGATCAGTGCGCTGGCCGGCGTGCTGCTGATGCTGGCGACCGCGTGCCTGAGCTGGCGCGATGCGGCGCGTGCACTGAGCACGCCGGTGATCATGATCGTCGTCGCCAGCCTCGCGCTCGGCAGCGCGCTGCTGCAGACCGGCGCGGCCGACTACCTGGCACGGCTGTTCGTGCAGGTCACCGCCGGTGCGTCGCCGAGCGTGCTGCTCAGCGGCCTGATGCTGTTGATGGCGCTGCTGACCAACATCGTCTCGAACAACGCCGCGGCGCTGATCGGCACACCGATCGCGATCGGTATCGCGCGCGAGCTCGGGCTGCCCGGCGAGCCGTTCGTGCTCGCGGTGCTGTTCGGCGCCAACATGAGCTACGCGACGCCGATCGCGTACAAGACCAACCTGCTGGTCATGAGCGCCGGCGGCTACCGCTTCGGCGATTTCCTGCGCGTCGGGATACCGCTGACGCTGCTGATGTGGGGCATGTTCTCGTGGCTGCTGCCGACCCTGTACGGCCTGTGAACGGCCGTGGCCCGTCGCACGCGCCGCCCGCCAGGCTGCTCGCGGTGCTGCTGCTGTTGTCGTCGAGCGTGTCCGGCAGTGACCCGCGGCCGCCGCCGGTCCCCGGCCTTACCGGCACTGGTGAGCGCGTGATCGAGGATTCGCGGGCCCATCCGTGGCGCGCGATCGGGCGCCTGCACGGCACGCCCGACACGCACTGTACCGCGACCGTGATCGCTCCGCGCCAGGTGCTGACCGCCGCGCACTGCCTGTGGGACAGGTACCGCGGTCGTTGGCTGCCGCCGAGCGCACTGCGCTTTCTCGCCGACTTCCGGCACGGTGGCTACGGCGTGCAGGCGCTGGCCGCCGCGATCCGGATCGGTGAAGACTTCGACACGCGCTTGCGCCACCCGGCGCGCGACTGGGCCGTGCTGACGCTCGATCGCAACGTCGCCGCAGTCACCGGCACGCTCGACCTCGCCGCACGGTCGCCCGCCCCGGGAGACGCGCTGATCCTGGCCGGCTACGGCCGCGACCGACCGCACCTGCTGACCGTCGATCGTTGGTGTCGCGTCGCTGGGGTCTGGCATGCACAGTCGCTGTTCACGCACGACTGCGATGCGACATTCGGTGATTCGGGCTCGCCGCTGCTGCTGCGCACGGCGCAGGGCTACCGGATGGCCGGCCTGCACAGCGCGTCGCTCGATCGCGCCGGGCGCGCGCGCGGTGTCGCGGTGATGGCAGCGGCCGTGCGTCGCGGGCTGTCGGCCAATCCGGTGACACCGCCGCTGGGCGGTGTCGAGGTCTGTGGCCATGGCATCGGCGCGCAGCCCGGGCCGGTGCTGCGCCAGCCCGGCCGGGCACCGTTGCCGCCGGTCGTCGCCGACCGGGAGAGCCCGCAAAGCACCGGATAGGCCGCGGCGGCGGCGCGGGTCGGCATGCACGGGGTGCCACTAGCGCTGTGCCGGATCGCCGTTGACCTCCACAATCGGCATGGCCGGTCGCGCGGCGATGCGTTAGCCTCGCGGCCTCAGCGCAATCAACCACGACGGAGACACGCATGGCCAACGAGGGTTACCACGAACCGATCGCCGAACTGTCCGACGCCACGCGCGACATGCACCGCGCGATCACGTCGCTGATGGAAGAGCTCGAGGCCGTCGACTGGTACAACCAGCGCGTCGACGCGTGCAAGGACGACGAGCTCAAGGCGATCCTCGCGCACAACCGCGACGAGGAGAAGGAGCACGCGGCGATGGTCCTCGAATGGATCCGCCGCAAGGATCCGACCTTCGATCATGAGCTGCGCGACTTCCTGTTCACCGACAAGCCGATCGCGCACCAGTAGCCGGTCCGGGCGCGCCGCGGCGTCACGCGCCGCCTGCCGGCGGGCCGGCCGGGTCGTGCATATCGGTGTCGTCGAGGCGCTCGCCGGGGTCCTCGACCGGGCGTTCCGACAGTGCCGTGTCGACCAGCGCCCGTTGCTGCGCCCGGTGTAGCGCGGCGTCACCGCAGGCCGGCGACGCCGACGGTGCGCGGCCGGCGTATCCGAGCGACTGGCCGTCGCCGGTCAGCACGCGCAGGTGGTGCTGGATCTGGTACCAGGCGCCCTGGTTGCGCGGCTCCTCCTGGCACCAGACGAGCTCGCTCGCCGCACCACAGGCCGACAACAGCTCGGCCAGCGGCCGGCGCGGAAACGGATACAGTTGCTCGACGCGGACCAGCGCGATATCGTCGATGGCGCGCTCGCGGCGTGCCGCGAGCAGGTCGTAGTAGACCTTGCCGCTGCACAGCACGATCCGGCGCACACGCTCGCGCGCCAGCTCGTCGACGTCCGGCAGCACGACCTGCAGGCCGCCGTCGCTGAGTTCGTCGAGCGAGGATTTCGCCAGCGGGTGGCGCAGCAGGCTCTTCGGCGTCATGACGACCAGCGGGCGGCGGAAGCGGCGCTTGATCTGGTCGCGCAGCAGGTGGAAGAACTGCGCCGGCGTCGTCGGCACCCAGACCCGCATGTTCAGTTCGGCGCACAGCTGCAGGAAGCGTTCGAGGCGCGCCGACGAATGCTCCGGGCCCTGGCCTTCGAAGCCGTGCGGCAGGAACAGCGTGAGCTGGCACAGCCGCCCCCATTTCAGGTAGCCACTGGCGATGAACTGGTCGATGACCATCTGCGCGCCGTTGGCGAAGTCGCCGAACTGCGCCTCCCAGATCACCAGTGTCCCGGGCATCGACGTCGCGTAGCCGTACTCGAAGCCGAGCACCGCGAGCTCGGACAGCAGCGAATTGATGACCTCGAAGCGCGGCTGGCCGTCGAACAGCCCGGCCAGTGGCACGTGGGTCGCGAAGGTCTGCTGGTTGTGGTACGCGGCGTGGCGGTGGGCGAAGGTGCCGCGGATCGAGTCCTGGCCGGACAGGCGCACCGCGACGCCGTCGTCGAGCAGCGTCGCGTAGGCGAGGATCTCGGCCATGCCCCAGTCGACGCCGGTGTCGCCGGCGAGCATGCGGCGGCGCTCGTCGACGACCCGGGCGACGCCGCGCTGCAGCGTGAAGCCGTCGGGCACGGCGATCGCGCGCGTGCCGAGGTCGACCAGGCGCGCGCGCGGCACGCGGGTCGCGACGACCTCGCCGGGACGCGCGTTGAGGTACTGCTCCCAGTGCGCCTCGTAGCCGGTCGGCGAGCCGCGCAGGAACTCGCGGACGACGACCTTGCCGTGCTCGAGCGCGCTGCGGTAGCTGTCGCGCATCTCGTCGGCGACGGCGGCGCCGATCACGCCGTCGTCGACCAGGCGCTGCGCGTAGCGCGCGCGCGTCGTCGGCAGCTCGCGGATGCGCCGGTACATCTGCGGCTGGGTCATCATCGGCTCGTCGGCCTCGTTGTGGCCCTGGCGGCGGTAGCAGACCAGGTCGATGACGACGTCGTTGTGGAAGGTCAGGCGGTAGTCGAGCGCCAGCCGGGTCACGAACAGCACGGCGTCGGGGTCGTCGCCGTTGACGTGGAAGATCGGCGCCTGGACCAGCTTGGCGACCTCGGTGCAGTAGCGTGTCGAGCGCGCCTCCTGCGGGTGACTGGTCGTGAAGCCGATCTGGTTGTTGACGACGACGTGGATCGTGCCGCCGGTGCCATAGGCCGGCGTCTTCGACAGGTTCAGCGTCTCGGTCACGGTACCCTGGCCGATGAACGCGGCGTCGCCGTGCACCAGCACCGGCAGCACCAGGTCGGTGGCATCGTCGGCGTGGCGGTCCTGGCGCGCCCGGCAGCCGCCCTGCACGACCGGGGCGATGACTTCGAGATGCGACGGATTGAACGCCAGCGACAGGTGCACCGGTCCGCCCGACGTGCGGATGTTGGAGTAGAAGCCCTGGTGGTACTTGACGTCGCCCGAGCCGCTGCGCGCGTCGGCGCCGTTGCCCTCGAACTCGGAGAACAGCTCGCTCGGCGCCTTGCCGAGCAGGTTGACCAGCACGTTGAGGCGACCGCGGTGGGCCATGCCGATGACGATGTCGGTGACGCCGCGCCGGCCGCCGCCCTGCACGATCTCGTCGAGCAGCGGGATCAGCGAATCGCCGCCCTCGAGCGAGAAGCGCTTCTGGCCGACGTAGCGCCGGTGCAGGTACTGTTCGAGCCCCTCGGCCGCGGTCAGGTCGCGCAGCGTGTCGATGCGTACCGGCGCGCTGTGCTGGTCGGCCCAGCGGCCATGGGTCGATTCGAGGCGCTGCTCGATCCAGCGGCGCTGATCGCTGGCCGAGATGTGCATGTGCTCGCTGCTGACCGTGCCGCAGTAGACCGCCTCGAGGATGGCGATGACATCGCGCGCCGGGCGCGCCGACTCGGCGTCGATCGACACGACGCTGATCGGCTCGCCGAGTGCGGCCGCGTCGAGACCGTAGTACCCGGGATCGAGTTCCTGCGGCCGCAGGCGCGTTACCAGGCCGAGCGGGTCGACGTCGGCGAACAGGTGACCGAGCATGCGGTAGGCCATGATCAGGCGTTCGATCCGCGACACCGGGGTAGCGTCGGCACCGATCACTGCCGGCGCCGTGCGCAGCGCCTGGCGCGGCCATTCGGCGCCGGCGCCGTGTTCGAAACCGTAGAAGAAGCTGCGCCATTCCGGTGCGACGTTGTCCGGCGACTCCTGGAATGCCTCGTACAGCTGGTCGATGTACTCGGCGTTGGCGCCGGTGAAACCGGAGGCGCGGCGTAGACTGCTCAGCGAATCATCCATCTGGTTGCTCGATAGTCGCCATTGCGCGACCGTGCTGGCGGCGCGCCCGGCACGCCGGGCGCGCGCTGTTGTGGGTATTGGGGAAGTCTAGGCCGCGGTCGCCCGGGCGTCATTGACGCCGGGCAGACCACTGCCGGTATGCGGCCGTGCCACGCAGCGTGCGGGGTGTCGGCGGCATCGCCGCGCAATCGGGGCGCGCATGCCGCCGCTGACGGCGCAGCCGCTACATCGCGTCGATCTGTCGCGACCTCAGGTGGCGGATGATGATCGGGTCGGTGCGGTTCTTCGAGGTTGCCGCCTTCATGAAGATCACGACCCGATCGATGTCGCGGATGATGCCCTTCACGCGCTCGCCGTCTTGCTGGGCATCGCTGATCGACGAGAACGCCATGTCCATCAGGTCCTCGTCGTTGCGGGCGATGCCGATCGTGTACGCGACGTAGCAGGCGAGGCGAGGATGTCGGCGGTCGATGCGCTGCGCGAAGGCGCGCCAGGAGCGGGTCCATTCGCGCCACTCGACCGCGGCCACGTCGGCCTTGACGATGCGCAGGAACAGGGTCACCTTGATCAGTTCCTGCTGCCAGTCCCAGTCCGCCGCGGCGTTGGCTTCGCGTTCGCGCGCGATCGCCCGCGCATGGTGGTGCTGGCAGTGATCGCACTGGTAGTAGCAGGCCAGCACATAGGCCAGGTACTCGCGCTCCAGCAGGCTCAGCACGAACGGATCGGATTCGCCGGGAACGCCGGTGAAAACGTGGGCGTGGAGTTCGGTCAGGACGTCGTTGAACGCGCGTCCGAGGATCGGTTGTTTGTCAGACTTCGACACGGTACAGCTCCCGTCTTGCAGTACAGCTTGCATCTCTGAGGGTGTCGGCACGACGCGGCAGGGCCTGAACGGCGCCCGCCGGGCGGCTCAGGCGGCGCGCCGGTCGGGCCGCACGACGGCGAACAGCGCGAGCGCGAACACCGCACCAAGGGTGTCCGCGAGCATGTCCTTCTGCGCATCCCAGATGTCGCCCTGGGAGCCGAGGAACTCGATGCCGGCATCGCCGCCCTCGAGCACGGCATACCACCATTCGATGATCTCGTAGGCCGCGGCGATCCCCATGACCAGCAGCAGCGCGAAGGCATTGGCCGGCAGGTAGCGGCAGTGGCCGCGACGCAGCATCCATTCGGCGGCAGGGAAGGCATAGAAGCCGACCGCGAAATGGCCGACGCGATCGAAGTGGTTGCGCTCGCTGTCGATCAGCACGCTGAACCAGTCGAACGGCACATTGGCGAACGTGTAGTGACCGCCGAGCGTGTGCCAGAACATCCACACCGCCATCAGCGCATACGCGGTGTTGCTGAAGCGGAAGCGCCGGTAGGTCAACGCCAGCGCCGCGAACACCAGCACGACCGGGATGATCTCGGCGATCCACACGGTGCGCGACACCGGGTCGATCGCGAGGACGAGGAAGTAGACAACGAAGACGATGGCCAGCCAGTGGGGGAACGCGAGACGCGACATCGATCATCCAGTGGGTTGTTGGTCGTCGCAGTGTACCCGGCTCGGCCGCTTGGGATCGCAACTCCTCGGCCGGTGTGGTGCACACCACATTGTCCGGCGCCGGCGTCGCCGGCGGGCGGCGTTCTGCGAGCCAGTTCCGCGAGCCACCGGGTGATCTGCCGCTAGATTAGGCGACAACAGACGAACGCCACGTAGAGGTAGCCGCCATGAGAAACGTTCCGAAAACGCTTGCCAGAGATGGCATCAAACAGGCCGGCGTCGAGCTGCTCGTGCTGTTCGTGCTGACAACGGTAGGGGTTTCGATCCTGTTTCAGATGCACTGGTTCTGGGCCATGCTGCTGGCACCGTTCGCGATGCTGGTCTTGCTCGCCGGCGTCGCCGTGTTCGTGCAGGCGCTGTGGATGACGGTACTGGGCCTCGAGCGCATCGGCCAGGCCTGCGGACTGCGCAAGAGCCCGCTCGCCTGATCCGACAGCGTCGGTCAGCGCCAGACGCCGTCCTTGCCGCTGTGCGCATCGATCACGCGGATGTAGTTCAGGCGCTCGTACTCGGACGGATCGAGGACGCTGTCCTGACTCATGCGGCCGCGGAAGTCGTCGACGCTTGAAAAACCCTGCCGTTCCATCCACTCGTTGACATCGCCGATCACCCGCGCCAGGTGCTGCGGGCCGTGCTGCAGCAGCGCGTGGCAGAGATGCACGACATCGGCACCGGCGAGCAGCAGTTTCACGGCGTCTGCGCCGGTGTGGATGCCGCCGGTCGCGCTCAGCGAACAGTCGATGCGCCCGTGCAGCATCGCCGCCCAGCGCATCGCGACCAGCGCATCCGACGACACCGTCGGCGGCAAGGTGTGCTTCAGACGCATGCCCTCGACGTCGATGTCCGGGTGGTAGAAGCGGTTGAACAGGGTCACGCCGCTGACGCCGGCGCCTTCCAGCTTCTTGACGATGTTGCCGACCGAGCTGAAGAACATCGACAGCTTCATGTTGATCGGCAGCGACACCTGTTCGCGCAGCTCTTTCAGGAGCGTGATGTAGCGTTGCTCGACGTAGTGGCCTTCCTCCCAGATGTCGCCGGCGACGTAGTAGGCGTTGAGTTCGAGCGCATCGGCGCCGGCGTCGGCGATCTCCTTGGCGTGTGTCATCCAGCCGCTCGCGGTCACGCCGTTCAGACTGGCGACCACCGGGATGTCGACGGTCGCCTTCAATGACGAGATCTGCTCCAGGTAGCGGTCGAGCTCGCCCGGGAAGTCGGCATGATCGGGCAGGAAGCCGTCGGCCTCGGGATTGCCGGTCTCCTGGTGCGACAGGAACTGCGTCATGCCCTCCTCTTCGGCCTGCACCGCCTCCTCGAACAGCGAGTACATGACGATCGCCGCCGCGCCGGCGTCTTCGAGCTGCTTTGCGGCATCCAGATCGCGTGACATGGGCGACGCCGACGGAACGAACGGATTCTTCAACTGCAGGCCGAGCCAGGTCGTGGTCAGGTTCATGATGCGATTCCTCTTCTTGGCGGACGCAGAGGACTCGTGTGCCCCGTCCCGCAGTTAACGTATCGTTCAGCGCCGTTGCAGCGGATTATCGCTAGGCATGCGATCCAGGGCCAGTCGGCGCCGGTCCGACGGCATGCCACGACGCCAGCGGTCATCGGCAACGCCGCGCACGGCGCGCTGTCCCGCAGCGTCGCGCCGCGGCGGCGCGCAGACCGCTCGAGTACCCGCGACACCGCGTTGGCCGCGGCGGTACTCAGTCGCTGTCGTCATCGCCGACGGCCAGTTTCGCCAGCTGCTCGTAGAGGTGGAACTTGGCCCTGGTCTGGTGCTGGGCGGTCGCCATGAAGCGCTGCGCGGCATCCGGGTGGGTGCGTTCGAGCACGGCGAAGCGGGTCTCGCTCATCGCGAAATCGCGGTACGGGATGCTCGGTTCCTTGGAGTCGAGGTGCAGCGGATTCTCGCCGGCAGCGACCTTGCGCGGGTCGTAGCGGAACAGTCCCCAGTGCCCGGCGTTGACGGCCATGCCCTGCTGGCGCAGGTTGTTCGCGAGGTCGATGCCGTGCGCGATGCACGGCGAGTACGCGATGATCAGCGACGGGCCGTCGTAGCTCTCGGCCTCGAGGAAGGCGCGCAGCACCTGCACGTCCTTGGCACCGTACGCGACCTGGGCGACGTAGACGTTGCCGTAGGCCATCGCCATCATCGCGAGGTCTTTCTTGACCACCGGCTTGCCGGCTGCCGAGAACTTGGCGACCGCGCCGAGCGGCGTCGCCTTCGATGTCTGGCCGCCGGTGTTCGAGTAGACCTCGGTGTCGAGCACCAGGATGTTGACGTTGCGCCCGGAGGCCATGACGTGGTCGACGCCGCCGTAGCCGATGTCGTAGGCCCAGCCGTCGCCGCCGATCAGCCAAACGCTCTTCTTGACCAGGAAGTCGGCGATGCCTTCGAGGGTGCGCGCCGGCAGCCGGTCGATGGTCGCGAGCTTTGCCTTCAGTTCGTCGACGCGCGCGCGCTGTTCGAAGATTTCCGCCTCGCTGTGTTGTTGTGCCGACAGGATCGCATCGACCAGGGTCTCGCCGATGTCGCCGGCCAGCGTCTGCAGCAGTTCGCGCGCGTGCTCGGCCTGCTTATCGATCGCGACGCGCATGCCGAGGCCGAACTCGGCGTTGTCCTCGAACAGCGAGTTGCTCCAGGTCGGGCCGCGGCCGTCGGCATTGGTCGTGTACGGCGTGGTCGGCAGGTTGCCGCCGTAGATCGACGAGCAGCCGGTCGCGTTGGCGATCAGCATGCGGTCGCCGAACAGCTGCGTCGCGAGCTTGACGTAGGGCGTCTCGCCGCAGCCGACGCAGGCGCCCGAGAACTCAAACAGCGGCTGCATGATCATCGCGCCTTTCAGCGTCGTCTCCTTGAGCTTGCTGCGGTCGAATTCCGGCAGGCCGACGAAGAAGTCCCAGTTGGCCTGCTCGACGGCGAGGCGGTCGGCGATCGGCACCATGTTCAGCGCCTTGCGCTGCGGGTCCTGCTTGTCGCGGATCGGGCAGATCTCGACGCACAGGCCGCAGCCGGTGCAGTCGTCGGGCGCGACCTGGTAGGTGATGTGGGTGTCGGGCGGGAAGTCCCGGCCGCCCTTGACCGGCGCATGCACGAAGCCGTCTGGTGCGTTCGCCGCGAGCGCGGCGTCGAACACCTTGGAGCGGATCGCCGCGTGCGGGCAGACCAGCGGGCACTTGCCGCAGTGCGTGCACAGGTCGATCTCGAGCTGCGGGATCTCCAGCGCCAGCTGGCGCTTCTCATAGGCCGCGGTACCCAGCGGCCAGGTACCGTCGGCGCTGATCGCGCTGACCGGCAGGCTGTCGCCGCGGCCGGCGATCAACGTCGCGGTCACGCGCTGCACGAACTCGGGCGCGTTCGCCGCGACCACGGGCGGCATCTCGAGCGTGCTGCTGACTTTGTCAGGCACCGCGACCGCGTGCAGCCCGGCCAGTGCCGCGTCGATCGCCGCGTAGTTGCGTTCGAGCAGGCGACGGCCCTTGCGACCGTAGGTCTTGGCGACCATGTCCTTGATCTTGGCGATCGCCGCGGCGCTGTCGAGCACGCCGGTGATCGCGAAGAAGCACACCTGCATGATGGTGTTGATGCGCCGCCCCATGCCGGCCTGCCGGGCGATGCCGTAGGCGTCGATGACGTGCACGGCCAGGCCCTTGTCGACGATCTGCTGCTGCACCGTGCGCGGCAGGCTGTCCCACATTGCGTCCGGCGCGACCGGGCTGTTGAGCAGGAAGGTGCCGCCCGGTGCGGCCTTGTCGAGCATGTCGTATCGGGTCAGGAAATTCGGCTGGTGGCAGGCGACGAACTGCGCCTCGCCGCTGCCGATCAGGTAGGTCGAGCGGATCGGCCGGTCGCCGTAGCGCAGGTGCGAGACCGTGACCGCGCCGGCCTTCTTCGAGTCGTACTGGAAGTAGCCCTGGACGTGCCGGTCGGTGTTCTCGCCGATGATCTTGATCGAGTTCTTGTTCGCCGACACCGTGCCGTCGGAACCGAGGCCGTAGAACACGCAGCGCGTGACCCCGGCGGCCGCGTCCGGCGCGAACCCGGCGTCCCAGTCGAGGCTGGTCTGCGTGACGTCGTCGTCGATGCCGATCGTGAACGGGTTCTTCGGCGGTGCCTTGGTCAACTCGGCGAACACCGCGGCGACCATGCCGGGCGTGAACTCTTTCGACGACAGGCCGAAACGGCCGCCGACGATGCGCGGCATGAGTGAGCGCTTACCATCGGCCACCGCCAGCGATAGGGCACTGAGCACGTCCTTATACAGGGGTTCGCCGTCGGCGCCTGGCTCCTTGGTGCGATCGAGCACGGCGATTGCCTGGACGCTTTCGGGCAGCGCGGCGAGCAGGTGCGCCGGCGAGAATGGGCGGAACAGCCGCACCTTGACCAGGCCGACCCGCTCGCCACTTGCGACCAGCGTCTCGACGGCCTCCTCGGCGGCACCCAGCCCCGAGCCCATCAACAGCACGACGCGCTCGGCGTCGGCCGCGCCGACGTATTCGAACAGGCCGTAGCGCCGCCCGGTCAGTTCGGCGAAACGTGCCATGACCCTGTCTACAATGGCGGGTAGAGCGGCGTAGTAAGTGTTTACTGACTCGCGGCCCTGGAAGTACACGTCGGGGTTCTGCGACGTCCCGCGCAGCACCGGGCGGTCGGGGCTCATCGCACGGCTGCGGTGCGCGATCACGAGGTCCTCGTCGATCATCGCGCGCACCGTCGTGCGGTCGAGCTGGCTGATCTTGTCGACCTCGTGCGAGGTGCGGAAGCCGTCGAAGAAGTGCAGGAACGGGATCCGCCCGGCGAGCGTCGCGGCCTGGGCGATCAGCGCGAAGTCGTGGACCTCCTGCACCCCGGCCGAGCACAGCATCGCGTAACCGGTCGCACGGCAGGCCATGACGTCGGAGTGGTCGCCGAAGATCGACAGCGCCTGGACGGCCAGCGAGCGCGCCGACACGTGCAGCACCGTCGGCGTCAGCTCGCCGGCGATCTTATACATGTTCGGGATCATCAGCAGCAGGCCCTGCGATGCCGTGAAGCTGGTCGCCAGCGCGCCGGCCTGCAACGCACCGTGGATCGCGCCGGCGGCGCCGCCCTCGCTCTGCATCTCGATGACCTGCGGCACCGTGTCCCACAGGTTGGTGACACCGACCGCCGACCAGTCGTCGGCCCACTCGCCCATCGGCGACGCCGGCGTGATCGGATAGATCGCGACGACCTCGTTGGTCAGGTGGGCGATGCTCGCGGCGGCCTCGTTGCCGTCGATCGTGACCTGGGTGGCGGCCATGGCTGGATTCCAATGTCGGCCTGCTCTCGATCTAGGTTGAAACCGGCCGCCCGGACGGGCAACCGCGCGCGTCTTATTGCTTGACGTGCGTCAAGGCCGGCCGATGCGCGGGTGTCGCGCCCGGGCGGCGACGGGACGGCCCTCGCGGCGCGCGCCGCGCGACCCGGCCAGGCGGCACCGGCCGGGCAGCCCGATTCAGGCGATCATCGGCAATCCTGTCGATAAAATCGCGCAAAAAGGCGCCAAGTGGCGCGAAACATCAGAAGATGCCTTCCTCGCTGCCGAGCGGATCCGGCACCGACTGCCACTGTGAACGCAGTGTCTTGCGGAACAGCAGCTTCTCGCGCGCCGATTCCGGGAGGTCGGTGAAGCGGAACACGCCGCGCGCGATCAGCAGGTCGATGACGTCCTCGAGCACCCGTACCAGGTCGACGTCGAGGCGGCGCAGGAAGGCCTGCACGCCCGGATCGTCCGTCGTGACCGGTTCGGCGTCGCCGCTCGGGGTCGCCGACAGGCCGCTGATCTCGCCTTCGGCGTCGCGTACGATGTACACCTGCTGCATCTTGCTGGGCTCGCTTAACTGTCCGAATCTGTTCAGGTTTTCGGACGCAAGGACGATAACTTTACGGATACACGCTAGGCTAGATGCGAATTAATCGCCCAGAGATCCGTAGACAGGACTGCCGGTGAGCGAAACTGCCGCCCAAACCGAGACTTACGCCGCTGCCGCCGAGCCCGACCCGCTGGTCGGCTGCGCGCTGCTGCTGGCCCGCCTGCACGGCCTGCCGGCGTCCGAGTACGCGATCACCGCCGGCCTGCCGCTGCGCGACGGGCGCCTGATGCCGTCGCAGTTCGAGCGTGCCGCACGCCGCATCGGCCTGCGTGCGCGCCTCGTCGAACGCGGCCTCGAGCGCCTCGACGCGCTGGTCACACCGGCCGTGCTGCTGCTGCGCGACGACCGCGCCTGCGTGCTGCTCGAACCGCTGGCCGACGGCGCCGCGCGCATCCAGTTGCCGGACAACCCGGAGGGCGAGACCCGTCTCGACGGCGCCGAGCTCGCGGACCTGTACAGCGGCTACGCGATCCTCGCCAGCCCGGCGCACCGCTACGACGCGCGTACCCCCGACGTCGGCGACGACCGCGAGCACGGGCACTGGTTCTGGGGCACGCTCGCCGACAACTGGCGGATCTACCGCGACGTGATCCTGGCCACGGTGCTGATCAACCTGTTCGCGATCGCCAACCCGCTGTTCGTCATGAACGTCTACGACCGGGTCGTGCCCAACCACGCGCTCGAGAGCCTGTGGGTGCTGGCGATTGGTGTCACGGTCGTCTACGCCTTCGACTTCCTGCTGCGCGGCCTGCGCGGGCGTTTCATCGACGTCGCCGGGAGCCGCGCCGACATCGCGCTGTCGGCGCGGATCTTCGAGCACGTGCTCGGCCTGCGCCTCGACGCGCGCCCGGCCTCGGCCGGCGCGTTCGCCAACAACCTGCGCGAGTTCGACGGCATCCGCGAGTTCTTCGCGTCGCTGACGCTGACCGCGTTCGTCGACGTGCCGTTCGCGCTGCTGTTCCTGCTCGTCGTCTGGTGGATCGGCGGCCCGCTGGTGCTGGTGCCGTTGGCGGCGCTCCCGCTGCTGCTCGTGTACGGCCTGTTCGTGCAGCCGCGGCTGCGCCGCGCGGCCGAGCAGGGCATGCGCGCCGCGGCGCAGAAGAACGCGACCCTGGTCGAGGCACTGGTCGAGGCCGAGACGGTGCGTGCGCTCGGCGTCGAGGGGCGCTTGCAGGGCCAGCTCGAGAACAGCGTCGCGCAGACCGCGCACTGGGGCGCCGATGCGCGTGCCTGGGCGCTGTCGGCGACCAACCTGGCGACGCTGCTGCAGCAGCTGGTCTCGGTTGGCGTCGTCGTGCTCGGCGTCTACCTGATCGCCGACGGCCTGCTGTCGCTCGGCGCATTGATCGCCGCGGTGATCCTCAGCGGTCGCGCGGTCGCGCCGCTGGCCCAGATCGCCGCGCTGCTGACCCGCTACTACCAGGCCAGCACCGCGCTGCACACGCTCGACGGCGTCATGCAGATGCCGGTCGAGCGTCCCGACGGCAAGGTGTTCGTGACCCGCCCGGTGCTGCAGGGCAGTATCGAGTTCGACCGGGTCACGTTCCGCTACCCGGAGCAGGAGCTGGCGGCACTCAGCGACGCGAGTTTCCGCATCGCGCCCGGCGAGCGGGTCGCGATCATCGGCCGCGTGGGCTCCGGCAAGACCACGATCAACCGCCTGATCGCCGGGCTGTACCAGGCCCAGGAGGGTGCCGTGCGCATCGACGGCATCGACATGCGCCAACTCGATCCCGGCGACCTGCGGCACAACATCGGCTACGTCTCGCAGGACAGCCAGCTGCTGTTCGGCACCGTGCGCGACAACCTGACGCTGGGCATCGCGCACGCCGACGACGAGCAGATCGTGCGTGCCGCCGCCGTGACCGGTGTCGCCGATTTCGTCAACCGCCACCCGCTCGGTTTCGACATGCCGGTCGGTGAGCACGGCGGCATGCTGTCGGGCGGCCAGCGCCAGGCCGTCGGGCTGGCCCGTGCGCTGGTCCAGGACCCGCCGGTACTGCTGCTCGACGAGCCAACCGGGTCGATGGACAACAGCAGCGAGGAACACATCAAGCGCGAGCTCGGCGGCGTCATCGATGGCAAGACCGTCGTACTGATCACGCACCGCGCGTCGCTGCTCGACCTGGTCGAGCGCGTCATCGTCGTCGATGCCGGCACGATCGTCGCCGACGGGCCGAAGGCGCAGGTGCTCGAGGCGCTGCGTGCCGGCCGCATCAAGCAGACGCGGTGAAGGGGGCCCGGTGAACGATACCCACAGTTTCAGCCGCGGACCGCGTGCCGACGGTTTCGTCGTCGACGCCGGCGACGCGATCCGCGCGCGCAGCGTACGCGGCGAGCGCCTGCTGGTCTGGGCCGTGCTGGCGTGCGTCGCGGCGTTCGTCGTCTGGGCCTATTTCGCTGTGCTCGACGAGGTCGTACGCGGTGCCGGCAAGGTCATCCCGTCGTCGCAGGTACAGGTCGTGCAGAACCTCGAGGGCGGCATCGTCAAGGAGCTGAACGTCGCCGAGGGCGACAGCGTGCAGTCCGGCCAGGTGTTGCTGACGATAGACGACACGCGCTTCGACTCGTCGCTGCAGGAGAGCCGCGTCCGCGAGCTCAGCCTGCGCGGTCGCGCGATTCGCCTGCACGCCGAGGCCGACGGCGCCGACGCGCTGCCCGAATTCCCGACCGCGATCAGCGACGTGCTGCCGCAGCTCCACGAGCAGGAACGCAAGCTGTTCGACGAGCGGCGCGGCGAGCTGGCCGCGAACCGCCGCATCCTCGCCGAGCAGGTCGTGCAGAGACGCCAGGCGATCGCCGAGCTCGAGTCGCGCAGCCGGCGCCTTGAACGCAGCCTCGGCCTGGCCCAGCGCGAGCTGCGCGTGACCCGGCCGCTGCAGGCGCAGGGCGCCGTGTCCGAGGTCGAGATCCTGCGCCTGCAGCGCCAGGTCAATGACCTGCGGGGCGACCTCGACGAGGCACGCCTGGCGATCCCGCGCGCCGCGGCCGAGCTGGCCGAGGTCGAGCAGCGCCGGGTCGAGCTCGACGCCGGCTTCCGCAAGGAGGCGCGCACCGAGCTCAGCGAGGTCAACGCCGAGATCAGCACGCTGCGTGCCGGCAACGTCGCTCTCGAAGACCGCGTGCGTCGCACCCAGGTGCGTTCGCCGATCCGCGGCGTCGTCAAGGCGCTGAACGTGCGCACCGTCGGCGGTGTCGTGCAGCCGGGCATGGACCTGGTCGAGATCGTGCCGCTCGGCGACAGCCTGCTGGTCGAGGCGCGCGTCAAGCCGCGCGACATCGCTTTCCTGAGCCCCGGCCTGCCGGCTCGGGTCAAGCTCACCGCCTACGACTTCGCGATCTACGGCGGGCTGGATGCGCAGGTCGAGCACATCAGCGCCGATACCTTCGTCGACGACGACGGCGAGGCGTTCTACCTGGTGCGCGTGCGCACCCAGGAACCGGAGCTGGTCAAGCACGGCCGGACGCATTCGATCATCCCGGGCATGACCGCCGAGGTCGACATCCTGGTCGGCGAGAAGAGCGTGCTGTCCTACATCCTCAAGCCGGTGCTGCGGGCGCGCGACACGGCGCTGCGGGAGCCCTGAGGTATGGCGCGGATCCTGTTCAGCGGCAACGACCTGCGCCTGCTCGGGCGCTGGGTCGGTGGCGCCGAGGCGGCCGGTCACGAGAGCCTGGTCGCGCCGCTGTCGACGCTGCGTGGCGACGGTCAGCGGACGGCCGACGTCGCGCTGGTCGATCTAGGGCCGCGCGGTGGCGCGGACACCGGCGCACTGCTCGCTGCCGTCGCCAGCGTGCCGCAGACCCGCTTCGTCGCGATGACCGCGCGCCCGGACGCGCACGAGGGACTGGCACTGCTGCGTGCCGGCGTGCGCGGCTACTGCAACCGCCTGGCGGCCCCGGCCGTCGCCGACGCGCTGCTGGCAAGCGTGCTCGACGGCGAGATCTGGGCCGGCCGCCAGGTCACCGATCACCTGCTCGCGCTGGCGATACGCGACGCGCCGGCCGGCCCACCGGCTGCGGCCGCGATCCTCGGCAACCTGACCGCCCGCGAGGCCGAGATCGCGAACGCGGTCGCGGCCGGTCACAGTAACAAGGTCATCGCGGCCGAGCACGGCATCGCCGAGCGCACCGTCAAGGTGCATCTCAACCGCATCTTCCGCAAGACCGGGATGCGCAATCGCGTGCAACTGGCGCTGGCGTTGAACGGCCAAGCCGCGGCGTCGCGGCGACTGTCCAGCGGTTGATCGCCACCTAGTACCAAGGTTGTATGAGGCGGCGAGCGTCGCGGCCGATGATTGTCTTCGGAAACCCCAGACCGTCCGGAGATCTCGATGGCCGATACGAATACCGTTCCTACCCGCGGCGCCGCGATCGGCGAAGTCCAGGCCGTCAGCGGCCGTGTCGTGGCGATCAGCGCGAGCGGCGACGAGCGCCAGCTGGTCGTCGGCGACCTCGTGTACGCCGACGAGCTGATCCGCACGATCGGACAGGGCACGGTCGTCATCGCACTCAACAACGGCACGCGCTTCGATCTCGGGCGCGATGCCGAGGCGCTGCTCGACGACAGCGTCTACGCCGCCGATGTCGCGGCGCTGCGAGCCGCGGCACTGGCCGAGGCGGCCGAGCTGCAGGCCGCGATCGCCGCCGGTGCCGACCCGACAGAGATCGCCGACGACCCGGCCGCGGGCGGCGATCCGGCCAGCGCCGGCGAATCGGTCCAGGAAGGCGTCAGCGTCGACCGGACGGGCCGCGTCGGGTTGGTTGAGGCCGGGTTCGAGACCAGCGGCCTGGAGCGCGACGTCGACCCGTTGCTGACCGATCCGATCGCGTTCGGCGACGCTGCCGACGACACAGCGGCGGGGTCGCCGTTCGTACCGCCGACCCCGGTCGTCAGCATCCTCGTGACCAGCGTCGCCGGCGACAACGTCGTCAATGCCGGCGAGGCGGGGAGCCTCGCGGTACCGGTGACCGGGGTCGTCGGTGGCGATGCCGTCGACGGCGATTCCGTCGTGCTGCTGGTCAACGGCAATACCTACACCGGCGTCGTCAGCGGTGGTGCTTTCACGATCGACGTGGCGGGCGCCGACTTGGTCGCCGACACGACGGTCGAGGCGAGCATCACCGTGACCAACGGGTTCGGCATCAGCGCGACTGCGACCGACAGCAGCATCACGCATACGGTCAGTGTCGGTGCGCCGAACGCCCCGATCGTCACGATCACCGAAGATCTCAACAACGACGGCCTGATCAGCGGCACCGAGCTGGCCGGCGACATCGACGTCGAGGTCGGCCTGCCGGTCGGTGCCGTCGCCGGTGACACGATCACGGTGTCCGACGGCACGACCACGACCAACATCGTGCTCACGCCCGCCGACATCATCGCCGGCAATGTGACTACC
>JAAUYD010011459.1_pt1 | contig 29084 bp, 18 predicted proteins | sample 7278101 | NCBI WGS metagenome assembly JAAUYD01 (sample SAMN14350128, study PRJNA611818) | marine sediment metagenome | isolation source: surface marine sediment (0.6m) | place: French Polynesia: Moorea | collected 2018-08
AACCTCTGGTAAATGGTGAACCCAATAGGCAGACCAAGCCATGGCTGAGGCAACGGCATCTTTGCCCCCAAAGATTAACATGATTATCTCATCCCGTAATTCTTGATCACTAAGTGGTTCTCCTGCTTCATCTCTAGCTGCCATCAGCATATTGAGGAGATCAGTTCTTTGAGGATCAAAATTTTGACGACGTTCAGCAATGGCTGTATAAATAAACGTATCAATTTGTCGCACGAGGTGACGAACATATCCCCAAGGACTCCATTTTCCTAAATCTTGTCTGAGAAATGGTAAAAATAATAAGCTAGATGCTAGGGAATTTTTAGCAAAAAAATCTAGCACTGAACTGGTCAAGTGGTTAATTTGCTGTAAATTTTTTCCCTGATCATCTCCAAAGACGACTTTGAGAATCACTTCTCCGGCAATAGTTTCTGTGATTTCATGGGTTGAGAATGTTTGCCCAGGTTTTAATTGCTCAAATACTTGCTCAATAGTGTCACAAATAATTTTCGCGTAAATTTCTAAGTGACTTCCATGAAGACAAGGCATAATTAACTGACGATGACGTTTATGAATTTCCCCCGTCAGTGTTCCCAGTGCATATTGTCCTAAAACAGGCTTAAAAAGCTGATTACCAGGATTGGTGAATTCCTTGGATTCGCCATTAAAAATTTGTTGAATGGCTTGAGGATTACTAACATATACGGTAGGGTCTTTTTTTGAACCTAAATAAGCCGTAAACATATCCCCATAATTTTGGCTCGCAGATTCCATATAGCCTAGAGTATTATTAACCCACTCTAGTAACTGTAATAAAGGATGACCAGTTGGTCCTTTAGGTAAATTCATCGTTAATGTCCTATGTTTTTATAGATAAGGATTAATAAGTTTGCTAAGATTAAAATCTTTCTATTTAGCTAAATTTTAGAAAGACAAAACTAGCAATTGTTGATAAGTGAAAAAAACGGTCTCAACAAAATTTGCCCAATTGAGTTGGCAATTTAGCTCCAATTTCCTAATTCTTTGGCTAAAATCAAATAACTTGATTCACGTTGTTTTGAGGATAATTTAGGTCTCTCAGCAATGGGCAATAATTCTTGAGTCATCCCTAGCATCAATTGGGACTCAACCATTAAATCACTAGAATTAGATGAAATTAATGAAGTCATATCGCTTTGAGTAACATCAACTTCAGCGATAGAAACTTGATAGGGTTTATGTTCAAAAGGATAGGTTGGTAAGGGAACACGACGGGTGTGCTGAGGAAACAAGGAATCAGTGTTAAAGTGAACTCCCACTACATACAGTTGAGTCATTATCTCTAATAAACCTTTTACTTGAGAGTTTTGACTATTAGGAATAATCCATGTTGAGGAATGGGTATCAAGCTCCATTTTCTCTTTAATTTTTAATTCATTCCCCAAATATAAACACAATCCATTTTGAGTGATTTTCTCTTGACAAAGCTGAGAATTTAAAACACCACTTGATTGAACTAAGGTACTGACTTGCAAACTCGAAAGAGAACAATTTTGGGTAAATATCCCCTTAGGGGTAATTAGAGGACAACGCCAATAAACGTCTTGCTGTTCACCCTGAGAATCTTGCAAGGGTAAAACTAATTTTTCCCCTTCTAGTCGAGCGATCGCAGCCATCGCTTCTTTTAAACTTAATCTTCCCGATAAACAAGCCCCGACTAATATGCCAAGATCTTGTGTCAATAAGGAATTTGGGTGTATGTCTAGGGACATTAACCATTTTCCTAACGCATACTGAACTGCAAACCCATGAGCTTTTCCTGTTAATGTTGGTTCTGATTGACCATTACTATTAAGAACAAACTCCTTCCAAGTCTTTTGACAATGCTGATAAGCGGTTTGGAAGCTAGGAAAGCGTTGAGCAACAGACTTCACTGCTTGGGGCATTAAACAGCTACTGCCATCCAAGAGTAAAGATAGCATTGTTTTTCGTTTGGGATTGATACGACCTTGAGCAATGTTAGATAGGTTAGAATTTGTCTTGATTGCTTGCAAATGACCTAAAAGTTCTTGTCTGTTTTCGGCTACAAATGCTGCCTTACAAGAGGATTCTCGTTGAGCATTGTTAAGAGTAAAACCAATTTCAGCTAGGTCTTGGTTTTGATTATCTTGGATATGGTCGTATAATTGCTGAGCAACTTTTTGTAAGACCTTTTGGTTACGAGCCGTCAATCTGAACAGATGGGGACTAGATGAGTTTGTATCAGGGCGTTTAGCGGTTAAAATAGGGGCTTGTTCAAGAACAATATGGGCATTAGTACCACCAAAGCCAAAACCGTTAATCCCAGCCCGTAAGGGTTCATCTCCTTGAGTCCAAGACTTACCACTTTCTCCTACCACATAAAAGGGTGTTTGAGCAAAATTAATATTAGGATTAGGCGTTTTGTAACCTAACGTTCCAGGAATCATTCCCTTTTGCATTGATAGCACTACTTTAATCAGACTAATGACCCCTGACGCTGATAAAGCATGACCAATAGAAGATTTAATCGAGCCAACAGTACAAAACTGCGAACCCTGAGTAAAGCGACGAAAAGCTTGGGTCATTCCTTCGATTTCAATAGGATCTCCTAATAACGTCCCTGTTCCGTGAGCTTCAATGTGGGAAATGGTATTCGGGTCAATGCCAAACTGAGCATAAGCTTGATAAATGGCTTCAGCTTGTCCTTGGGGATTCGGTGCTGTAATTCCTTGAGAATGACCATCATTATTCACCGCCGATCCCTTAATCACTGCATGGATGTAATCACCATCAGCGATCGCTGCTGATAAGGGCTTTAAAATTAAAGCTCCTGCTCCTTCCCCAATGACCATCCCATTAGCTCGACTATCAAAAGGATAACAAGTTGCTGTAGGGGATAAGGCTTGAACTCGACTGAGAAAGGTTAAGGGAGTGGGACTCAAGTTTAAGTTAACGCCACCGACAATGGACATAGAACTTTGACCAGAGCGTAAACTTTCACAAGCAAGGTGTAACGCTACTAAAGAGGAAGAGCAAGCGGTTCCTAGGGCTAAACTTGGTCCTTTGAGGTCTAAACAATGACTTACCCTTGCTGCAAGTTGATTTAACTCATTACCAGCGGCTGTCTCAGAAGAGATTTCACCTGGTTTGAGAACATCACAAATAGTCTTTATAATCGATTGACGAGTGGTATCAGGTAGTTGCTTAAACCAAGCACTGTTGTCTAAACGGCGACATAAAGCACCGTAGGATTGATAATTAACAAAGTGTTCAACATAGTTATTTTGTCCACAACCCACAAACACCCCAACATCTTTGGGTCGATGGTTCCCACCGTAACCCGCTTGTTGCAAGGCTTGCCAAGCCATCTCTAAGAAGAGACGTTGTTGAGGGTCCATAATGGTAGCTTCGCGGGGAGAAATACCAAAAAACATGGGATCGAAGTCAAAGGGATGATCAATAAAACCCCCTTGCTTACAATAAGTGGCATAACCCGCTTTCCCTGTTTCATCAAAATAATCTTGAGGCAACCAACGCTCAGACGGTACGTCTGTAATGGCAGAACGTCCTTCTTTGAGTAAATTCCAAAATTCTCTTAAATTTTTGGCTCCAGGAACGATACAAGCCATTCCAATAATAGCAATGTCATCCACTGAAGAGGGTTTTTTCCTATTCTCTTGCTCAAACGATACTGTTTTAGCTGAGCATAAGGTCTGTGTATTTTGTGAGGGTACGTATGCAGTGGCAACCTTATCAATACTGCTAGGATGGCTATATCGTTTTTCTAAGTAATCAATTAAGTCATCAGGACTTTGACACTCAAACAAAATAGTCGGAGATAATTGGATATTCAAAGCTTGATTGAGTTGTTTAATGACTTCAATACCGATTAAGGAATCTAAACCCAACTCCGTAAAAGTAAGATGTCCTTCAAGTCGCTCTGGGGGAATGGTTAGGTGTTGAGATAATATCTCTTGTAATAGGGACTTATGGTTAATAGGAGCAGGGATATGTTGGTCTGACACCAACTGAGATATCTCACCTTGGGGTTTAACAACAGGTTGGGTTTGACTTGCTCCATAGTTCGTAAACGCTTCTGTTATTTGATTGGGATGGGATCCATTTGTTTTAATGAGATCAATAAGATGAAGGACAGTTGGACTAGACTCAGATAACGCTTCTAGAAAAGTATGAACAGCTTGTTTTGGTTGTAGAGGATTAAGTCCTTTGGCTTTAGCCATTAAAACTAATGTTTCTCCTCCGATATTCGTCATGCCCATATCTTGCCATAAGGAAAAATTCAGGGCTAGAGAACGACCTGGAGCTTGTTGTTGAGAGCGATGAATAGCATACTGATCGAGAAAAGCGTTAGCTGCTGCATAATCCCCTAAATTGATACTCCAATCCTGTTTAGATGCGGTTGCTGACGAGATAAGAATAAAGAATTTCAGGGATTCTTCACGAGTGATTTGATCTAAAATCAAGGTTCCTTGTACTTTTGGCGCAAAAACTTGGGCAATAGTATCGGGTCGCTTTTGCTTCAGTTTAAAGGTAATTTCATCTTGCGTTCCTGCTGCATGAATCACTCCATCTAAGTGACCAAAACGCTCTTTGATGGTTGTCATTAATCGTTGCATACTAGGGACATCTGTGACATCAACCCCTGCATACATCACTGTTGCTCCTAGTTGTTCTAATTCTTGAATACAACGAATACGAGAACTTAAAGAATTATCTTCGTCCAGGTACTTTTCCCATTCTTCTCTGGGAGGTAAGGGTTGTCGACCGATTAAAACTAAGTTTAAACGAGCTTTTTGTAGCATTCCTTTAGCAAGTTCAGTAGCAACTGCACTGGTTCCTCCAGTAATTAAATAAGTATCACCTTGTTCAATACTTTCCTTGGCAGGAAGCGGATTTAACTGTTTAATGGGTTCTAAGGTTCGTATTAACCTTTGTCCGTCTCGAAGGGCAACAATGGCTTCCCCTGTGGGTTCGGTTTGTAACTCATTAATCAATGCTTGAGCTAATGAAGGAGAACACTGAACATCTGGAAGAATATCAACAACCTTGGTTTTAATCGTAGGGTTTTCTTGTCCTAATACTTGAGTGAGGGTTGCCCCTAAACATTGATGAACCCCTTGGAGAATATCGTTATTCGTTGTAGCATAAGCTCCATAAGTCCCTAATAACAAACGAATCGATTGATTGGGTAATTGTTTTAAGATAGCTTGTCCTAACAACAAAACACTGTAAGCGGTTTTAGCTAAAATGTTTTGTGTTAATTCTGGATTGTTTAAGGATAATTCTTCTTGATGGTGAGCATTCCACAAGTGAATGATCCCCACCACAGATCGACCTTGAGATGTTATGGTGGCTATTAGTTTTTCGTAGTCTTGAGCAGCACTAGAATTAATGGTAAATTCATTACTATTTTGCTTAAAATTTTTACCTGGTTTGACCCAAGAGACAGTATAGGTTTGTTTTAATAAGATTTCTTCTAAATCAGAGCTAATGATCTGGCGATCGCCGAAAATAATAATAGTTCCAGAGGGCAAAGTATCAAGATTGGGTAAGGTTTCTAAATGCCATTGCCATTGATAAAATAAGTCACAATCACTATCTTCCTCAGTTGCAGTAGGAATGGGTTTAGCTGGTTTCGGACTATCGTCCATAGGGTTTGTTTTCTTGAGGCTAAACTGTTGCCGTTCAAAGGGATAATTGGGTAGGCACACTTGAGAACATTGAGCATCTTGATAAATGAGTGACCAATCAATATCAAATCCCTGAACATACAAATTAGCTAAACTATCAAGCAAGGGATACCAATCGCACTGTCCTCGTTTCAAAGAAGGAAGCCAAGTAGCCGTTGTTTGAGGGACACATCGTTGTCCCATTCGTAACAAAGTAGAACTCGGTCCAACTTCCATAAAGGTTCGATACCCTGCTTGATAGAGGGTATTCATGCCATCGGCAAACCGCACTGCACCTCGAAGATGCTGACACCAGTAAGTTGCATCCATGATTTGGCCAGGTTCAATGGCTTCACCGGTTACATTAGAAATCAACGTTATGGAAGGGGACTGATACTTAATGGAACGAGCAACTTCTTCAAAGGGTGCAAGTATGGGTTCTGTCAAAACAGAATGAAAAGCATGGGATACTTGCAATGGTCGATGTTGAATGCCTTGCTTTTGCAATATGGAGAGGATTTCTTGTACTGATTCCTTCAGTCCAGAAATGACTACGTTTGTCGGTCCGTTAATGGTAGCCAGAGACACCTGGTCGGCTTGCTCTTCGAGTATAGGTGCAATCTGTTCCTCAGAGGCAAACACCGCTGCCATCATACCGTTACGGGGGAGACTCTGAAGCAGGTGACCCCGTTGAGCAATTAAAGTTAATCCCTCTTCGAGAGTAAACACCTCTGCCAAACAAGCTGCTACATACTCCCCTACACTATGACCCATAACGGCATCAGGAACAATGCCCCAGCTTTCCCATAATTTTGCTAGGGCATATTCTAAGGCAAATAAGGCGGGTTGCGTGTAAGCCGTTTGATCTAACTCTGAAGATTCAGACCCATCGGGGTATAAAATGGAAAGTAAAGGACTGATGAGATGGGGACGCAAAATTTCATCGCATTGATCTAAAATTTGGCGAAACAGAGGTTGTGTCTCATAAAGATCTCGTCCCATGCCAATATATTGAGAACCTTGGCCGGTGAAAAGAAAAACAATCTTTTCTTGATTTCCCTGTAGAGGAACCTGGCCAGTGATGACACCTTGTCCTTGAGTCGATGCTAAAAACCCTTGTAACTGTGCCTCCATTTCGGGAAGGGACTCCGCAATACAACTTAAACGATAATCAAAATGGGAACGTTTAGCATTAGCACTAAAGCAGATATCAGCTAAGGATAAAGAAGGATTACTTGTTAAGAAGGTTTGATACCGTTGAGCCAACGTTTTGAGGGCAGTGGAACTTTTAGCGGATACCGTTAAGAGATGATAAGGACTCTTAGCGGGGGTTTTCGGGGCATTGCCCGTCAACGATACAACAGAATTAGTCATTAGCCATTACTCTCTTCTACAATTAGATGAACATTGGTGCCACTCATGCCAAAAGAACTTACCCCGGCCAAGCGACTGCCTTGGGGAGACTGCCAAGCACTCAGTTGACTCGGGACTTTAACGGGCAGTTTGTCCCAAGGAATATAAGAATTAGGGGTTTGTAAATGAAGATGGGGGGGAATTTGTTTATTTTTTAGCGAAAGAACCACTTTAATTAAACTAGCGATGCCAGCAGCCCCTTCTAAATGTCCCAAGTTGGTTTTGACCGATCCCAACGTCAAAGGATTGTTTTGCTGACGGTTTTGACTCAATACCTTCCCTAAGGCTAACACTTCAATGGGATCTCCGAGGGCTGTTCCTGTACCATGAGCTTCTACATATTGAATGGCATCTGGGCCAACTTGAGCCTTCCGCAACGCTTGTTCAATAACGGCTTCTTGGGCTTGGCCGTTGGGGGCGGTCAGTCCATTGGTTAAACCGTCGTGGTTGGTAGCTGATCCCCGAATAACAGCAAGAATGTTATCTCCGTCTGCAAGGGCTTCTGAGAGTCGTTTCAGGACGACTAACCCCCCTCCTTCTCCCCTCACATAACCGTCTGCTTGAGCATCAAAGGTTTTGCAACGATTATCCGTTGTTAAGGCTCTCATTTTACATAAACCAATGGTGGTTTCTGGGGAGATCATTAAGTTGATACCACCGGCTACAGCAAGATTACATTCTCTCAGGCGTAAACTCTGACAAGCTTGATGAACGGAAACCAGGGAAGATGAACAAGCCGTATCTAATTGAATGGCTGGTCCTTGGAAATTATAAAAATAAGCCAAGCGACCGGCACTCATACATCGTAGAGATCCTAAACTACGATAGACATTGATTTGCTCTGTTTGATAAGGGTTGATTGACCCATGGGCATAATCATCGCTAGTCATACCAATGAAGACCCCAGTTTTACTCCCCTGAATTTTTTCTAAGGGTTGTCCTGCGTTTTCTAGGGCTTCCCAAGACATTTCCATTAATAGACGCTGTTGCGGATCAAGATCCGCTGCTTCTTTGGCAGAAATCCCAAAAAAATGAGCATCAAAGCTTTCGATATCATCCAAAAAACTGCCATAACGAGTGTACATTTTTCCAGGGGCATTGGGATCGGGATCGTAGTAAGCGTCGATGTCCCAACGTTCAGCCGGAATTTCTGTAATCGTATTGACTCCACTGCTTAATAGTTGCCAATAGGCTTCTGGAGTATTTGCCCCTTGAGGAAAACGACAACCAATCCCAATAATGGCAATGGGTTCCGTTTGTTGAAATTTCAGGGTATCCCTCTCAATCCGCATTTTTCTCAATTCGAGAAAGGCATTTTGTAACAGAGATTTATAATCAAGGTTTTCTGGTTGAAGACTTTTTTTTGCAATAGGTTGACTAATCGTATCAGAGATTGTATGAAGATTCATGCCTTATTTTTTGATAATTAATGTCAGTTACTTTGCCAAAAATTTAGAGAATTTAACCTCCGTTAAATTACTGATTTTGTAAACATTTTTAGGTGATCTTCGGGTGCAAAAAATGGTAAAAAGGAATTATTTTATTCCTAAAAGTCTTTAAAAAAGAGAGATTCATTGATATCTGGATTACTCTTAGCTTACCCAAATAATTGATTAAACTAGCATTCTTTTTCAAAAATATGAAGGTTATTTGCCCTGTTTAATAATGGCTAGTTCTTGAGCTAGGAGTTGAGCCATATCTTCTTCAGAAAGCTCTCCTAAAGAGGTTGCTTCTTTGATTAATTCGTTAGAATCATTATGAAAATTGTCGATCGCATGAATCCCTTCCATGAGTTGAGAGTGATTCAGAGATGTTTCTGGATGGGACGGGGACAGTTGTCCACTACTCCCTAAGTGATGGGCAACTGCTTCAATGGAAGGAAAGTTCCAGGCTAAGGTAGGATCGATCTCTTCTCCTAACCATTCACCGAGTGCTTGGGCTAACTCCACCGCATTGACTGAATCGAGTCCATAATCAGCTAAGGGTTTTTTGGGATTCATGGTTGCTGGTGCTAATGACAGATTTTGAGCAAGCCAATTAATAATCCATTGTTGAATTTCTTTCGCAGTTGCTGAGGTTAGATTTTGGGAATTTTTACAGGGTTCATCAGATTGTTGGGGTTGAGATTCAGTTTCTATTGCTTTCCAGACTCCCACCGTCTTTAAACTATCGTCTAAGAACCCTTGCTTACAGGCGTGGCGTTGGATTTTTCCACTAGAGGTTTTAGGAATACTGGCGGTTTTTAGCAGTAAAATGCCATAAACTTGTAATTCGTGGTGATTAAAAACGGCTTGACGAACGGTACTAACAATTTCTTCTATATTCAATTTTCGTATATGGCTTCTTTCGACTTCTTGGGCAATTATCACTTGTTCTCCTTGGTCAGTTTTGACTGAAAAAGCAGCCCCACAACCTGCCCGCAACGCAGGATGACTTTTTTCAACGGTTAGTTCAATATCTTGAGGATAATGATTACGACCCCGAATAATAATCACATCTTTAATACGGCCAGTAATATACAGTTCTCCCCAATGGAAAAATCCTAAATCTCCTGTCCTCAAAAACGGGCCTTCATTGGTATCTGCCAAATAGGCCTGAAACATCTCTTGGCTTAACTGTGGACGATTCCAATATCCTTGGGCAACGCTGGACCCTGCCACCCAAATTTCTCCCACTTGATCGGGTTGACAAGGGGTTTTTGACTGGGGATCAACAATCATAATCTTATCAAAAAAGCTTTGTCCGCACCCAACAAAGGTTTGACTCTCTGCTGTGTTATCTTCTAGAGATTCAATTCTATGTTGTGCTAAAGCTTTAGACTCAACCGTATGGAACACAGGAGGAGAACTGCTTAAACCACCAGAGACAAACAAAGTAGTCTCAGCCATACCATAGCAAGGATAAAATGCTTCTCGACGGAACCCATAGGTAGCAAATTTTTGAGTAAACGCCTCTAGGGTTTCAGCCCGAATCGGTTCGGCCCCATTAAAGGCAACTGCCCAACTGGTAAGATCAATGTCTGAACATTGTTCGGGCTTAATTTTACGTACACATAGATCGTAGGCAAAATTCGGTCCGCCACTGGTGGTTGCTTTGTAACGAGTGATAGCTTGCAACCAACGAATGGGTTTTTGTAAAAAGGCAACCGGAGGCATGAGAATGGAAGGGATTCCCAGGTACAACGGCTGAATCATATTTCCCACCAGCCCCATATCGTGAAATAGGGGCAACCAACCCGCAAAAATTGTTTTTTGAGAATGGCTCATAGCCATTTTAATTAATCGTTCATTGTGCAACAAGTTATGGTGGCTGACCATAACCCCTTTGGGATTGCCGGTTGAACCGGAGGTATATTGAAGGAAAGCGATCGTATCTTTAGTCAGTTCTGGTTTTTTCCAGTTTGATGCTAATTCGGTTTTAATGGTTTCTGTTGCTAACCACTGGATATTTTGCAGTTGAGGTTCTTGGTTAAACTTAGTTTGTATCTTCTCTAATAAGGGGTTCGTGGTTAGGATTAAGTTCGCTTGAGAATCGGAGATGATGGCTTGGAGTCTTTTTAAATTATGATTGGAACGAGGAGGATAGGCAGGTACCGCAATCACCCCAGCATACAGACAGGCAAAATAAGCAACGAGAAATTCTTCTCCAGGGTTATAGAGCATTAATGCGCGATCGCCTGGCTGGATAATAGACTGAATGGCAACGGCGATCGCTTTAGCTTGTTGTTCTAATTGTTGATAGGTTAAACGACTTGATTCAGTTTCCCCATCTTGCAAAAAAATATAAGCGGTTTGCTCAGATTTATAATGGGCTTGATACGTAAGAAGATCCACCAATGTTGGTAATTTTTCTACGTTGTGGTTTTGAAAATGTGTTCCTGCTTTCATCGATTGTTCTACACAGATACTGGGGTAATAGACAATTTCCAGGTAACATGATGTTGTTAACCGGATTACTTATCCTAATTGATTATTTAAACTCTCTATATTATTCCCAAAAAAAAGATAATGGCTTTCATGATCTCCTTATTGTTTTTAAGAATAAATAATGGTTAATTATCAATTTTTGAAAACCTAGCTCACTCCTCACTTTTCTTTTGTACTGGAAATTACTATGTTTGTAAAACAGTAGATTTATGGAAATCTTTCTTAATTAAAAGGTTAGGCTGGAATTGACATGAGGAATATACTGACTCGTTCCATTCTGGTACAGAGCTAAGGGATAATAGTAAAATGTTAAAATGTTTTTCTATTCTGCTATAGCATTACAAACAATGGTTAGGACATATATATTTTGGTGAAAGGGTGTAGGGTGTAGGGTGTAGGGAACCAAAAAACGTCCTAACTATAATGCGTAGTGCTATATATATCTCGAAAGGGGTAACACTATAGCAGATTAATAAGTTATGATATTACTAAAATAATTTTATTATTGGCTAGAAGTAGGCGCAACTTTTGCGCCCTAAAGACAGCAGATAACAACACCCAGGAATCTAATCGTTCCATTCTCCTCGCGGCGGTAAAGGTGGGTTACGGCGGAATGTACGAGTCAAATCATCATCTCTGTCCCGTTCCCCATTTAGCCATTGCTTAATCGCTGTTTCAATAATGCGACTAGGATCATTTGTCAGGTGTTTGAGTTGTTCTAGCACTTCTGCATCAATGTTAATCGAGATTTCTACTTTATCAATATTTCGTTGAGTAGAGGTCGCATTATCGTTCATAGGTGTTTTCCAATCTTCTCTATTCCATTGTACAAGGAAGGGAATTCATTTCAGTTATTATCAATTAAAATTCATTGATTTATGAAAATTTATATTAAGAAAATGTGAAATTGCTTAATATTGTTGTTCATAAACTTCATCAATGGATAATTCCAATTGTTGGGAGGCTGCTACGGCTAAGCGATCGCATTGTTCATTTTCGGGGTGGCCTGCATGACCTTTGACCCAAATAAATTCTACCTTATGTTCTTCACATAATTCTAATAGCTTTTGCCATAAATCAGGATTTTTGGCTGTTTCTTTTTTATTCCTTTTCCAATCGTTAGCTTGCCATTTTTTTGCCCATCCTTTTGTTATGGCATCCACTAAGTAACGAGAGTCAGTATATAAAGTAACATTACAAGGCATGGTCAACGCTTCTAAACCAATAATCGCCGCCATCATTTCCATGCGGTTATTGGTGGTTAAGCGATAACCGCCTGAGAGTTCTTTCCGGTGTTCATTATACATTAAAATAATCCCATAACCCCCTTTTCCTGGATTGCCAGAACAAGCACCGTCTGTGTAGATTTGTACTTTTTTCATAGTATTAATTGCTTTTTACAGATCATAATTATACTGTTCATATTTTTTAGTTTAATTTTCGTTTATATTTTACCAGATCTTCTCTAATTCTAAGATAAAATCAATCAGCACATCTTCTCCTGATACTGTTTGAGGATTATCTAATATTTTCACGTTTTGCTCTTGTTTATAAATTTCAACTTGTTTATCTTGGGGATTAATTAACCATCCTAATTTTGTCCCATTTTCTATGTACTCTTGCATCTTTTTTTGTAAGGACTTTAAGTTATCAGTAGGAGAACGTAATTCTATCACAAAATCAGGACATAAAGGGAGGAACTTTTGACGTTGTTCTTGGGTTAAATTCTCCCATTTTTTTCTAGGTATCCAAGCAGCATCAGGGGATCTATCTGCCCCATTGGGAAGCTTAAATCCTCCTGAAGAATCAAAAGCTATTCCTGTTTGATTTTCATCTGTCCATATTCCTAATTGTTGTATGATTTTTAGGTTTCTATTGCTTGTTTCTCCTCCTGTTGGTGGCATAATGACCAGATTTCCGTTCTTATTTCTTTCAAACCTAAGATCGCGATTATCGTGACACAGTTGATAAAACTGCTCATCCGTAAGTTTAAAAGACTCAAATTTGATCTCTAATAAATTAACCATAATTATTATCTCTAAACCAATTAGATTATTAGTCAACTATCCTAATTAAAAATCAACGCCGTTAACTCGGTGAATATTGAGGATATCGCTCATATTACTAATACTATTAATTAAGTAATCTAACTGTTGGCGATCGCGGATTTCAATGCGTAAATTAATAACAGCGGGTTTATTCCGTCCAGTTTTCACCCCTGCGTTGCAGACGTTAACATGATGGTCACTGACTCGTAATAAAATGTCTTTGAGAACCCCAACACGGTCTAGGGCTTCAATCTGAACATCCACGGGATAAGTGGCCAAACACCCTTTGCCATCAATGGTATTCCAGCGTACGGGAATAAACCGTTCCCCTGGAACATCTTCGATATTAGAACAGTTTTGGCTATGGATAGAAATGCCTCGGTTTCCCCGTGTCACCACCCCGATAATAGGTTCGCCTGGTAGGGGTTTGCAACACCCTGCAATATGATAAACGAGTCCTTCTACTCCTAAAATGGGGGATTTATTGGGTTTAGTGGGACAGGAGGGGGAAGGAGATGCAGTGGGTAAAGGCATCTCAGAAGCATTTTGTTTTTGCTGAGTTACCGTGACTTCTCGTACCCTGTTAACCACTTGGTTGAGGGTAATGCCTCCGTAGCCTAAACCGGCTAATAAATCATCCACTGAGTGGTAATTACACTTTTGGGCGACGGTTTGCATCGGTTCAGATTTTAACAGGGCTTCAAAGCCATTTTTCCCTAATTCTTTTTCTAAGATTTCCCGGCCTCGGGCTATATTTTCTTCTCGGCGCGATCGCTTAAACCATTGACGAATGCGGTTGCGGGCTGTGGGAGTAACCACAAAGTTTAACCAATCTAAACTGGGATGACAGTTCTTTTGGGTAACAATTTCGACGATATCTCCATTTTGTAACGGTTGGTCTAAGACAGACCATTTTCCATTAATTCTGGCCCCTTTCATGTGGTTACCTACTTCTGTGTGGATGCGATAAGCGAAGTCCACGGCAGTTGCCCCTCTGGATAGGGCGATCACGTCGCCGTTGGGGGTAAACACATAGACATCATCATCAAAGAGGTTTTCTTTGAGGTTGTCTACATATTCTTGATCGTCTTTGAGATCATTTTGCCAGTCCAGGAGTTGCCGTAACCAGGTAAATTTTTCGTCTTCTGAGGAAAGATGAGTATGATGAGATCCGCCTGTTTCTTTATATTTCCAATGGGCTGCAATTCCATATTCAGCGATATGGTGCATTTCTAGGGTACGAATTTGAATTTCTAGGGGACGGCCATTGAGTCCCACTACCGTTGTGTGTAAGGACTGGTAACGGTTGGGTTTAGGGAGTCCAATATAGTCCTTAAAGCGACCTGGCATGGGTTTAAAGATATCATGAACCACTGCTAGCGATCGATAACATTCTTCATTGGTTTGAACAATGATCCGTAAGGCAGCGAGGTCGTAGATTTCATGAAATCCTTTGTTTTGACGCTGCATTTTGGAGTAGATACCATAGAGATGCTTGGGTCGTCCTTGTAACTCTAGGACTTGGATCCCCATTTCATGGAGTCGCTTACGCAGAATTGTTTTTATGGTTTCGATGCGGGTTTCTCGATCAACCCGTTTTTCTGAGACGAGGTTTTGAATTTCTCGATAGTCTTCTGATTCTAAATATTTAAAGGATAAATCTTCTAATTCCCATTTTACGCGCCAAATTCCTAAACGGTTGGCTAAGGGGGCAAATATTTCTTTGGTTTCTAGGGCAATACGTCTTTGTTTTTCTGGTCTGAGGGGTTCAAGGGTTCGCATATTGTGGAGGCGATCGGCTAATTTGACCACAATGACACGAATATCTCTGGCCATGGCTAAAAACATCCGTCGGAAGTTTTCGGCCTGTTGTTCTGTTTTGTTAGAAAAGTTAAATTTTGAGAGTTTGGTCACTCCTTCTACTAACAGGGCAACTTCTTGACCAAACATCTCTTCTATCTCTTCTACAGTAACCTCCGTATCTTCTACCACATCATGAAGGAAACCGGCTGCGATCATGGCCTTGTCTCCTCCTAAGTCTCTTAGAATACCAGCAACAGCTACAGGATGGGCAATATAAGGTTCTCCTGACTTGCGAGTTTGTCCTTGATGGAGTTGGTAAGCGAAATTAAAGGCACGACAAATGAGGTCTAGATCCTGATTCGTTTTGTCTAACTCATGTGAGAGTAAACACTCATTTAACCAGTCAGGAAGGTTGATATCTAGGGGTTTGCTGTCAGGAAAAGTAACTGCGTTCATAAGAGGATCAAGCTAGGAGTCGAAGGAAGGAGGATAGATAAGAAAAGGGTAATAAGAGTATTGAAACGCTGATGCTTCTCTGATGGGAAAGGTTAAGGGATACAACCGTTAGGTGTACTTGGTTCTACCCTTTTTTTACCATCAGCTTTGTTCTAACGGTTAAAAGCGAGGACATCTTTTAATAATTTCAGTTTAAGGATAGATTGAGATTCGTTAAAGTCACTCAGAAAGTTTAATATTAATTTACAAATTCTAGCGCAATATGGTGTCCTATGTTACTGAAATTTTATCGTCAGCTTTACCAAGAGCTTTTAGTTAAGCTCCTAGAACTCGAAACGCTAGTCATAGCTAAGGATACAGATATGATAGCGATAAAAACCATTTATGAGCAGATCCGAACCATTTTTCAGGCTCAAATTCTCACTGTAAGGTTGGATGAGTTAGATTGTAGCGCAATGCCTTTGGTGCGATCAGGGCAAACAGAAATTTATAAAAATTTAAGATTATTGGGAACCGAGTTATTATTTCTAGGGTCTTCCCGTCAAACCAAGACCACAGAAGAAAGATTTGAGAAAGTACAAGGGAAAGTTCAAGAATTAATTGGATATTGTGGAGGGATTATTCGACAATTAGAGGAGAGGAATGATATTTAACGAGTTTCAAAATTACCCCAACTTTCAACAGTTGGAGTAATTTTTTCGCTCAAGAAAAACTTGTTATGCTAAGGTTTTTTCAGCCATTTTGTTTTAAACTTTTCGATTTCCTCTTCACTGTAGAAATGTCGTGTGTACTTGGAGTTATACATTTCATCTATGTAAGACTCAGGCAAACTAATAGATTGTTGGAAATTTTTATATTTTTTAGCATACTTTTTCTTGTTGCCAACATTAGCATTGATTAACTTAAATTCTTCCAAATTCATGAATTGTTTGATAGCTTCCTCACTTTTAGAATTAATATCTTCTGTTCTAATTAATAAAATTTGAACATCTCTACTTGTAAAAATTTGATATCCTTTTTCTCGAGAAAAATCTTCACTAAAAACATCAATATCAAATATATTTTTAATATTTCTATCAAACCAATTCAAGACCCATCGGTGATGGAATTCGTCTAAAAAATGTTTAATTAAGTCATCTAATTTTTCGTTTTCAATTGTTCCGTTTCGATGAAAGAATGGATTACTTAAGTTTTCAAAAAAGCTAGAGATATTTTTAGATATAGGTTCCCTCACTAATGTAATTATTTTCCAATGTTTATTATTCAAACCTTTTTTGATTTGTTCATGAAGACATAACTCTGTTATTATCCTTTGTTTTTGACTAAGATGGTTATGAAGGTTAATTTTTTTTCTTAAATCCTCTAAAATTTTAGGATCTAAAATATGAGTATGATAAACAGGAATGTCTAAATTAAGGTTTTTTAGAGATTGATAAATTGTTGTAGATCCCACTTTCCCCATTTGGTGGACTAAGAGTAATTCTGGTTGACGAATTTCTCGCAAAAGACGATGCTTAAATCGATATAAATAATAAGCGTCTTTGATATCTTTCAAACTAAACTTAGCTATTGGATTAATCATATTCGTATTTATATTTGATTAAACAATTAAAAACAATAGGATGAAACCAGTTAACTTTTGATTATACAATAGAGATAATCCATAGACATCAATGTTAGCCAGTCATAGTGAAACCCTGAAAATGTTAGGATAAAATGCGATCTAAATCTAACTTGCTTGACTGGCACAAAATAGCTTGCCATTGCGTCAACAAGCTTGAAAGGAGGGAAACTGCGCCATGACCACCCTATTGCGTAACTGTTGGTATGTTGCCTTACCTGGTAAAGACCTTAAACCAGGTGAAATGGTGCATAGAAAAATGCTTGGGGAACCCGTTTTAGTGGGACGACACAAAGACGGAGAAGTATTCGCTATGCGTGATATTTGTCCCCACCGAGGCATTCCCCTACAATACGGATGGATGGAAGGGAAAGATGTTTGTTGCTGTTATCATGGTTGGAAATTTAGCACTGAAGATGGCCGTTGTCAGGAAATTCCCTCTTTAACGGAATATGATGATTTAGATATTAGTCGTATTCGGGTTCCTACTTATCCTTGTCGAGAAGTGCAAGGAAATATTTGGGTGTATTTTGCCGAAGATAGCAAAAAAGAACTTGATCTGACCAATATTCCTCCTGTTCCCATGATTCCCGACTTTGGTAAAATTGAGCCAGGAATCTCAGAAACCATCGATTTTGCTTGTCATATTGACCATGCTATTATTGGATTAATGGATCCAGCACACGGGCCTTATGTCCATAGTTCGTGGTGGTGGCGTAGTGGGCCTCGTAAGTTTCGAGTTAAAGAAAAGCGATATGAACCCGTTTCCCAAGGGTTTCGTCTTGTTCCCTACGATATGCCCGTAAGTGCGCGGCCTTACAAAATTTTAGGGAATAAGGTTTCCATTGAAATCGTCTTTGAATTACCTAGCGTAAGAACAGAAATACTAAGAGGCGATCGCTATTCTGCTTGTTTATTAACTACGATAACCCCCATTGATGAAACGCAATGTATTGCATTTCAGAGTATTTACTGGACAATTCCCTGGATGGGACTATTTAAACCGCTATTAAGTCTATTAACCCGTAAATTCTTGGCGCAGGATCGAGATGTAGTTATTCAGCAACAAGAAGGGTTAGTGTATGATCCTCCTTTAATGTTAATTGATGATGCGGATACCCAAGCTAAATGGTATTTTCGTCTAAAACAAGAATATCAAAAAGCTCAAGCAGAAAATCGACCCTTTCAAAATCCTGTAGAACCGAGAATTTTACGGTGGAGAAGTTAAATTTTGTCTATCTCCCGACCAATCATCGGGAGATTAATAACTAGGAAAATTTTGTTTCCGTTACAGTTTTGTATAAGTTTTTCTCATTGCTAAATAATGATTTAAAATTTTACTATTTACAGAAATTTTTATTCTGATTCATCATCATTATCTAGTAAATCATGGGAATGTTCATCAGAAATAGCACGGGTACAAATCCAATTACTAGGAAGAGAAGAAGGCCAACCCATACGAATAGCTTCAGGACAGATTGTCATTACGGTTAATTGACAATCTATTAATTGAAATCCCTCTTTTTCACATTGTTTTAAACTATGTTTTAGAATGGAATCATTTTTAAATTCAGTAGTACGATTACATTGAATACAAACCATGTGATGATGATGATTCGGATGAGGATGATTTAATTCATAATGTTTATGACCTTCCGCTAATTCTAACTCTCGTAAAATTCCCATACGAGACATCAACTTAACACTACGATAAATGGTTGACAAACTAATAGTTTCTCCTCGCTGCTCTAGTAGTTCAAATAATTCCTCAGCACTTAAATGGTTCCCCCGTGGGAGGTTTTGGAAGACATGGAGTATCTTTTCCCTTTGTGGAGTCAAACGCCAACCTCTGGCATTTAATTCAGCTTTTAGGGAATTGGCTGTGTAGGGAGACATAACAAATTGCTCTATGCGAATTCTATTAATTAATCATGATAGTCTTTCTTAAGAGCAATTTGCAACAATTCTTACTTATTGACAATAATTAGCAACTGATTTGACTTGGTAAAAATGAGGACAAAACTAGACACACTGATACCAATACCCCTTGAGTGTTTATTAGTCACAGGGACGAATGCTATTTAATTGCAGCACAATTTTATCAATGGAATGGATCAAAGAGGAACCAGATACATTAGGATTATTAGCTATGATACTAAACACCACCATACCGAAGTGGGGATGCTTCATATAACCAGATAAGGCTCTAACCCCCCGTAAGGTACCTGTTTTAGCATAAACTGTTCCTTGTGCTAGTGTCCCTTTCATGCGGTTACGGAGGGTACCTGTGACCCCAGCAACGGGTAAAGAACTGTAAAACGCATCCCTTTGAGGCGTATAGTACATCGCTCTGAGAGTTGTGACCAAAGAGCGAGGAGTTGCTACATTGCGACGGGATAACCCTGAACCATCTACTTGACGAAAATCACTGGGATCAACCCCTAATTTACTTAAAACATTTTTAGCCGCTTGTTGTCCCCCAATATGACGTAAAAGGGTATCAGCGTAGTAGTTATTACTTCTAACATTGGTAACATTAACCCAAGATTGTAGAGATTTTGAACCAATTTTAGATTGAGGACTTTTTAATTGTAATGCGGCCGCAGTGGTAAAAATTTTGTTATTAGAAGCAGGGATAAAATGTCTGTCTGCGTTGTGGGTATATAAAACTGTTCCATCATCTAATTTTTCAACTAAGATTCCCCAATGTTTTTGGTGGGGACTAATGATATTATCAACAATGGGTTTAATTAAAGCTGCACAGGTTCCAGAAGTATTCGTTTCTGGAGGTGGGACATAAATCTCAATGGGTTCGTCTTCGATAAAAACTGGTTCTGTTTGGTTGAGAAGGGGTCTTAATTCGTTAGCAAAACCAGGATTAATTCCAGTTAAGGAGATGGTAGCAAAAATAGCTAAAGTTGGGAGCCAAGAACGGGTTAAGCGCATAATTGTAATTTTTCCTTCACTACCTCACTTGTTTACCTTTTGGGTATGGCTAGTAATTGAGGAACGTACTAAATAGGAGTAAGACGGTTTACTGACGAAACCTTATCTTATGTTTCCAGAGAAGTCAAGGGATATGAGAGGTGAGGGGTGATAGGGTGATGGGGTGATGGGGTGATGGGGAGTGTGGGGAGTGTGGGAAGTGTGGGGAGTAATGGGGAGTGTGGGAAGTGTGGGAAGTGTGGGGAGTGTGGGGAGTGTGGGGAGTGTGGGAAGTGTGGGAAGTGTGGGGAGTAATGGGGAGTGTGGGGAGACTAGAGTTATGAAAATTTCCTATTCCCCGTTCCCCGTTCCCCGTTCCCACCTCTCAACAAGTATGTTCACGATTCAAATAGACTAGCAATAATATTATTCTGCTTGATAGTCTTGTAATAATTTTGGTAATTCATCATAGCCATCGACTCCAATCAATTTAAGAATTTGGGGGCGACTTTGTTCAAGTAACGTTTTGAATTCCGTATCCGTTATTTTACCTTTTACGATTGTTAATAAACCGGCTGCTTGTCGATATTCAGTGGAATCAATTTGATGTAATAAATACATTCCTAGACATCCATAGTAGATGGTTTTAGATAAATCTTCTAAGGTATAATAAGCTTCTGCTAAGTAAGTAAAGTTTAACCCTTGTAGATAAGTATTACCAGAATTTAAAGCCATTTTTATTCCTTTTTCTAAGGCAGTAATTGCAGCAGAAGGTTGAGATAAAATGACATAAGCAATTCCTAAGCTATTGTAAGCGAGTGCTTGACTTTGATAGTCTTCTAATCTTTCTGCTAAAGTGGCACCTTGTTCTAAATAATTAATAGCAGATTCATAAATTTCTGGGGTCATCTGCTCCAGTTCTTTTGCCCTAAATACTTCGCTATAACCCACATTAATTAATCCGTTTGCTTCCCCTAATTTATCTCCTACTTGACGAGCAAACATTAATGCTCTTTGACTATAATTAATCGCTTGATCGTAGTCTTTTTCATAAATGCAAATCCGACTCAAGTGATTAAAATTAGCAATTTCACAGGGTTTATCTAAAGCTTCTTGAGCAATTTCTAAGGCTTCCAAATGAAATTGTTTTGCTTGTTGATAATTCCCTAATGTTAGTTGAGAATAGGCGAGTAAAGTTAATATTCTAGCTTTTTCTTGTGTTCTTTCTACTTCTTTTAGAGGATCATCAAAATAAGTTAAAGTATCTCGTAAGTTTTCTCCCGAAAAAGAGGCAAAAATACCTCCATACAAAGGAAAGTCTTTACGTTTTGTCAATTGCCGTAATGATTGTAACATCATCAAAAAATACCCTTCTCTTAAGTTACTATTTTTACCAGTAAATCCTTGAGAAAGTTGAGCAAAAATAACAGAAAAGATTAATAATGTACTATAGGATAATCGTTGACCGAACTGAGTGTTATAAGGTTGTTGATCGAACCATTTAACTAATCCTTTTTCTAGAAAATGTAAGACTAAAATTAATTCAACCCATGCTCTTAATTCTACTTGATGACTTTTATCTGATAACTCTCTAATGGATTGATTATTAGCTAAGGTTTTAAACAACATTTGTGCTAGAGGTAAATTGGTTTTTTTTTCCCACCAAGGCCAAGGGCCTTGTTTTTCAGAACCAAATCCTAAACTGCTTTGATTTTGTTCATAAATCCAGGTAATTAATTCAGGTTCTAAACGAGTAAATTCCTCTAATCCATCTTTAATACCGTTAGCTAATTCTACAGTTTCTAAACTATTATTGGAGTCTTTAAGAGATTGAGAAAGTTTTTGTAATTGTTCTCGACTTAAACTATTATTACTACTCTGATCTAAATAAGGCAAAAAAGCAGCTAATAAATGTTGAGTATTAGCCTGTTTAATTTGTTCTATTGCTAAAGTAATGGTTTGCTCATTTTGATTTTCTTTTTGCCAGCGTTCCCATTCTCCTTGAATGGTTTGCAAAGCTTTTAAAATACGAGTTGCTTTTAATTTTTTTTCTAATTGTGCCGTTGTTTTTTGAATAGTTTTATCAAGGATACGCTCAAAAATTTCACCTGTTCCTGACTCAATCTCTTTGACTAACATCCGATAAACTTGTTCTTTCGATCTAATTTTTCCTTGTAGGGTAATCTCCACAATAGAGTCAATAACTTGTTGGTAACGGTTAGCTAAAGAGTTGGATTCGGACATAATTAAATAACTTAGAAATAGATTAAGTTCTACATTTGACGTCTAACTTTTATTTTATCTGTTGATGAAGGAAATTGATGTTAAAATAATGCCCCAATATAATTAGACGGTTGCTGCTTCCCCAAGGGAAAGAATCCTACTAAGCCACGGGTCAATGCCTTGATGGGGTGACAAAGAGGTTAAAGTGAAGACAGGGTGTAGGGTGTAGGGAATACCTTGAAGAGGAGGGAACACCTCGCCCCTTCTAACAATGGGGTCTAATACCCCACCGTCTTATGGCAGTGTCTTCGGTTGGTTGGGGTTTGAATCCCCAACAAGAGCGAACCCTACACCCTGTTCAATTTGAAATTATGTCTTGCAACCCCGAACATCAGTTCATCTGTTTTAACATTGAACTGTAACCCCCCCTTTTTACAGGGGGTTTTGTTCTGGCTAAGAAAGTTTAACTTAGAGAGATTTTGCTGTTTTAATCACGGGCATTTGTTCAAGGGGAACAGTAAAGGTAACGGTGGAACCGAGTCCTTCCCCCATGCTATAAAATTCCACTTGTCCCCCCATAGCTTCCACTAGCTTTTGAGAAATAGCTAAACCCAGTCCAGTTCCTCCATAAGCTTTGGTATGGGAACCATCCACTTGTACAAATTTTTCAAAGAGTTTGGCTTGTTTATCCAGGGAAACCCCAATCCCCGTATCGGTGACACTCACTTTCACCAAACCCGGAAATTCTTGTCCTTGGTATTCTATTTTCTTTCTGACAATCTCTGCATTAACCACAATACTGCCTTCATGGGTAAATTTAAGGGCGTTACTGACTAAATTGAGCATTACTTGTAGGAGTCGCTGATAGTTGCCATAGACCACAATGGGCGTTAAGGTACTAGGTAGTTTACTACTAAATTCGAGACGTTTGCGTTCGGCTTGGGGTAATGTAAAATTATCCACGGCTTGAAACAATTCGGTGAGTTCGACAGATCCTAATTCGAGATCCATTTTACCGGCTTCAATTTTGGCAATATCGAGAATATCATTAATGAGATTCAGGAGGTGTAGGGCTGATTTATGGGCTTCTTCAAGGAACTCTTGTTGTTCTTGGGCATCATCGGCCATCCCATCTAAAATGAGCTTGAGAAAGCCAATAATGCCATTGAGAGGGGTTCTTAATTCGTGGGTGGTACTGGCTAAGAAATCACTTTTGAGACGGGATGCTTCTTCGGCGGCTAGGGTGGCTTGTTCGAGTTCTTGATACAGCGTTGCATGGGCGATGGCGGTTCCTACTTGATCGGCTAACTCTTGAATCAATTCGATTTCCGCAGGACACCAATACCGACTGCGATCGCATTGTTGTAAATAGATTAAACCATTGCGTTGATTTTGATAAAAGGTGGAAATAATTAAAATCGATTGTACCTGATGACCATTTTCCATTAATTGTTCAAAAATCACGGGTTCCCGTTGGTTTAAGGCTTGTTGCCAAGAAGGATCACTCTCGGGAATAAAATGATTGCCTAATTCTGAATTACAACAGGGTTGACAATATTCTGCTTTAACGTCTAAATAATCTTGATTCGGTCCAATGGTAACCATCAAGCAACGACTCACTTGCAAAGCTTCTCCTAGACTATCTACGGTTTGCTGCCAAATGGTTTCTAGGTTGAGGGTTCGTCGAATTTTTCTGGCAATTTTGGTTAGGAGTTGTTGATAGGGATCGGGATGGGTAGGTAAAGCGGAATTATTAACTAAGCTGAGATCGTTGTCTTGTAAACGATGTCCCATGACTAAAACAGTGGTAGCCTGTCCCTGTTGCTTAAAAATAGGACTGATTACCAATTCTAAGGGAAAGGATCGACCCTGATACTCAAATTGACAATAACATTGTTCGGGAATTCTTCGTTCTAAAACCCGTCTAATTCTCTCGTAATAAGCTTCTGGGGATGCTGGTTTGAGGCTATGTTCTGGAAAAAAGCCGATAATACCTTCGGGTTTGAGGGCCAATTCTTCTCCTAAATCCCCATAAAATGATAAATATTTTCCTGATCTATCTTGAATATAGACTAACTCGGCTTCCAATGCTTGCCACAAGGACGGGTTTGTTATGGGATTTGATGATATTTCATTGGGTTGAGGGTAAGGGTTCTGTATTTTGCTTAAAGAACTCATGGGTCATTTTTTAAGATAAGAAGGACTGGGGAAGACATGAAATGTAACATTGAGAGAAAACTGTCTTCTCTCCTCTAAGCATCGTTGTTCATCGTCAAAACCCGATACTGTTAATATGCCCTAAAACTTCATAAAACTATCAAGGTTATTTTCTCAATGAATTAAACCCATTTTTTGTTAAGCTATGGTCAGGATTATTCAAACAATTTTTTTAAGATGTTATCTTCTTCTCAACAAGCACTTTATAACAAAATACAAGCATTTTCTTTGGACAAACCTAATGCTAACTATTCTTATACTCAGCGACTCATGGATGAAAATAATTGGAGTTTAGACTATACAAAACGAATCATAGAAGAGTATAAGAAGTTTGTTTTTTTAGCAGTTATTTCACCTGGTTCTCTGACCCCTTCTAAGATCATTGATAAAGCTTGGCATCTTCATTTAATTTATACTGACTCTTATTGGAATCAATTTTGCCCTCATATTCTGGGTTGTTATTTACATCATGATCCCAGTCATGGTGGAGAGGCAGAATTAGAAAAGTATCATCACGATTATCAAAAAACGATCGCTATTTATCAAAACTGTTTTGGTTATTTACCTCCTGATGACATTTGGTGTTATCAACAGAACAACAGACAACAAAATAGTTTGATCCCCACAATAACAACTTTTTTTCAAAATTTACGAAGACAAAAATCAATGATTTTTTCTTTACTCTTAATAACAGTTTTTGTCCTATCATCTACTGCTCAAGCGACAGCTAGTAATATTCAAAAAGCAGGTATTTCTATTGAGCATATAGGATTTATTTATTTTTGGACTTCTATGTTTGGTTTATGGATGTCTGCGTCTCTTTGGATACAATTATATCTTGAACCATCGCAAAGAAGAAAAAACAGACATAATTATATTCCTGCTACCATTATGTTTACTATATCAGTTTTAGGTATTTGTTTAACAATTTTTACGTTTACGGAAAACAGTTTTCGTCCAGTACTCATATTATCTACACTTATCTCATTAATCAGTAGTTTTTGTTTTCTAGTTTCTGATCCATCAGAAGATGGTGGAGGTGGTGGAAACTCGGGAGGGTTTACTGCCTGTGGTGGAGCTTGTTGTGGTGGTAGTTGCTAATTATTTACTCAGTCTTTTATATCTTCGATGATATAATTTTTTAACTCAATAATCGCTTTTAAAGAGGCTTGGGTTTTTCCTTCTTTTTTGGTTTGTCCTAATGCTTCTGTTTCAATTAAAGTGTCATCTAGCCATTGAACTTGGCAACAACAATGCCATTGTGTACTGATTTGATTGTATAAGTAGACTGGGTTTTTGAGTTTTAACCGTTGTAAAGTGGTATGTAAATAGGCAATAGGATTATTAATAGCTTCTGTGGGAACTTGTGATAAGTTTAGTGGTTCCTCTGTCACAGCAGAAGGGGTATCTATAACAGTTTCTTCCTTTAAACAATCTTCTAAATCCCCTTCATTAATGTCTGTGGGATCGTGCAAACTATTTTCTAATTTGCCTTGTAACCAATAGCGGTTAGATCGATGTTTTGCAGCTTGTTTATTAGGGGCAATAGAAGGATGATTTGTTGTTTTCCCCTCAAACACTGTCCAAAAAGCAAATTGTCCTGAAGCCGTTGTTTTTTCGATATAATCGACTGTCGTTTGACCAATGGTAGAAGCGATTTGTAAAATTTGAGTGGCTAGGGTAGGTTGTTCTTCTAAATAGTTTAATAACTCATCTTTAATTAAGCTTCGATTATCAAAATTTTCATAATCCGCAAACACTAAATAATATAAATCAGAGGGTTTAAGGGTACGATTTATTAGTCTTTGTTTGGCTTCAGGTATTAATTTATCTAATTTGGCTACTTGTAAACTATCTTTAAGAATTTGGGAAAATTCTTTATCTGATAGAGTAGGAATGGTTTCTTTTGTACTCAAAATATTGGCTGTTTTTACCAGACGCTGTTCTCGGAAATGTTCGCTGCGCTTTTCTTTGACTTCTTGTTTTTTTTCATTGATATGTTGGGCAATCGCATTTAATTTTTCTACACTATAGGGAGACTGTTTTTGGCCAATCAAAACGGCTTTGAGAATACGATGATTGAGATAGTCGGCCACACGACGAATCGGAGAGGTAAAATGGGTATAAGCAGGTACACACAGAGCAAAGTGACCAATAACAGCCGGTGAATAGGTGGCAGGGTTTAACCAACTTTGTAACTTCTGACGAACTAACTCAGGCATTCCCAGCGTCGTTAAAGTTTCAATTAAAAGTTTACTTTCAGGGGCGATCGCTGAAGCTGTATGGTTGCGGTATAAAATGGGTAGTTGATGTTGTTCGGCTAAACTAGCGACAGCAGTATTGGCCAGAACCATGAATTCTTGGATGATTTGTTGAGAATGATATAAAGGGGTTTCTATCAATTTTCCTTCTTCGTCTAAGGTGACACCACCAATAGTGGTTTGTCCAAATGCCCCCCTATTTTGGCGTTTCCAGGCGAGTTTTTGCGCCCAGAGTTCACAATAGCGTAATACTTGAAACAAAGGCTGTGAGGGGTCATGTAACGTCTGATCCGCCGTTACGTAAGAAAATTGTTTGATGCTGGTTAAATGGGTAGATAGAAGTTCAGTGTGTTTGATGTTAGCTGACTCGTCTAGAGTGATGCGAATGGTAACAGTCCATCGGGGTTGATCTTCTAATAGGGATAATTTATCTTCCGATAACTCATGAGGAAACATAGGGTTATTCCCTGAAGCAAAATAGCGTGTTTCCACTCGTAATAATGCTTGTTCTTCTAGTTGAGAGTTGATGGGAACTAAAGCAGTCACATCGGCAATATGGACAGAAATGACAACCCCTGATTGATTGGGTTCTATCCATAAGGCATCATCAAGATCCTTTGAGGTTTCACTATCAATAGTAAACCCTAAGACCGGTTCCCTCTCACCAATGGTCAGAGGTTCCTTGAGCAGTTTATCGATTTCACTACGGGGTATAAGATAGGGTGTCATTCGATGATATTAGCATTTTTATGAGACTGGGAGTCTTTGGAGACAAGGGAGCAGGGGGAGCAGAGGGAGTCTGGGAGACTTTAGGGACTGGGAGACTGGGAGACTTGATATATCTTCACCCCGTCACCTTATCGCTTCCCACACTTCCCACACTCCCCACACTCCCCACACTTCCCACACTTCCCACACTTCCTATCCAAAATGATTTTGTAATCAATCTTAAGATCGATAATAATGTCCCCCCCCAGGGGAAGGTATTTTATACTAGGAGTTAGGGGGAGTTTACGCAATATCCATCCAATACTTGCTTTCATATTAAACTATCGTTGAGGTAACAAAAATGGTTGCAACACCAGAAAAACAACACACTCATGCTGTTGAGGGAACAGATAAAAGCGATCGCGTAGCGGTTTTATTGATGGGTTACGGTGAAGTTGAAAGTTACGAAGATTTTGCTAATTATAATGAACAGGCTTTAAATTTATTGACAGCAAAATTTGCACCAGTTCCCACTTGGATCTACCCACCTTTAGCTAAGTTATTAGCAATTTTTGATCTTCATGAATGGCAACATCAACACGATCATTTTATTTCTCCTCATAATCATATTTTTGAACATCAACGGGCTTCCATTGAAAAGAAATTACAAGAAAAATGGAGCGATCGCGTTCAAGTTTTTAAAGCATTCAACTTCTGTAAACCGTTTTTACCTGAACAAGTTTTAGAGGAAATTAAGGCCCAAGGATTTGAAAAAATCTTAATCTATCCCTTGTTAGTCGTTGACTCTATTTTTACCAGTGGTATTGCGGTTGAACAAGTCAATAAATCTTTAGAATCCTTAACAGAAGGGGATGCCCATTGGTTAAAAGGGTTACGTTATATTCCCTCCTTTTATAACGAACCGGCTTACTTAGATTTAATGGCGAAATTAGTAGAGGAAAAAATCAAGAAAGATTTAGCAGATAAATACCTTCCATCTCAAATTGGTATTGTTTTATTAAATCATGGCTGTCCCCACGAAGCGAAAGGGTTTACCTCTGGAATTGATGAAAGTCAGATATTATATGAATTGGTCAGAGAAAGATTAATTCATCGTTATCCTTTAATTTCTGTGGGTTGGTTAAATCATCAAACGCCTTTGATCAAATGGACTCAACCTAATGCAGAATTAGCTGCTAAAAATCTCATGGAATTGGGGGCAAAAGCCATTATCTTTATGCCCATTGGTTTTGCTACGGAAAACCATGAAACTCTTTTAGATGTAGAACATATTATCCATCATTTACATAAGAAATATTCTGATGTTACTTATGTGCAAATGCCTTGTGTTAATGATGAGCCTGAATTCTGTGAAATGGCTGCACAATGGGCAGATTCTCATATTACAGACTTATTATCAGCAGAAGCTTTAACGGTTAATCCTACTTTAGCAGTGGGCGATTTAGACGTTAATCATCATCACCATCATGATCACAGTAACGGACATCACCATCATCATTAATTGATTTCAAAAATAGGAGTAAACTATTGCAGTTTACTCCTATTAATATTATTAGTTTCTAACCTAATACTAATAATTTTAGAAGTTTGATCAAGATTTGTAACGAAAATATGTAATGATAATGAGCTTGAAGAAAATAATCTTTAAAAGGACTCTCAATCTATTGAGACTCCCTGGGTTAAAACCGCAGGGATTCTAGTCGTAACTTTAAAATGGGATAAATCCACATTTCAAAGTTTGTTTCTAGTTACTATTCTTATAGTCACCTACC
>JAAUYD010139802.1_pt1 | contig 29072 bp, 33 predicted proteins | sample 7278101 | NCBI WGS metagenome assembly JAAUYD01 (sample SAMN14350128, study PRJNA611818) | marine sediment metagenome | isolation source: surface marine sediment (0.6m) | place: French Polynesia: Moorea | collected 2018-08
AGGCTACCCGGCGGAAGACGACCCGCAGAAAGAAACGGTAGCTTGATCGTCGCTTCGGAAGAGCCTTCTTCCAAAGCAAGCAAAAGAGCCCGCACTGGCGGGCTCTTTTCGTTTTCGAATCGCCAAAACTGTGCGCCTGAGCACGTGCAATCCGTTGATTTTTCACTATAGTACGCGCTATGGACGCCACCGAGAAGAAACGCGCAGCCGCCCGCAAAGCCCTGGAATTTATCGAGCCGGGCACCAAACTCGGAATCGGGACGGGCTCGACCGTGAACTGCCTGATCGAGATTCTCGATGAGGCGCGCGACTCAATTGACTGCGTCGTCTCGAGCTCGAAAGCCTCGACCGCGCTGCTCGCGGAGCAGGGTTTCGAAGTATCGACACTCAACGAGGTTGGCGATCTGGATCTCTACATCGACGGTGCCGACGAGAGCAACAAACGCTTGCAACTGATAAAGGGCGGTGGCGGTGCGTTGACGCGCGAAAAGGTACTGGCCGCGGCATCGCGACGCTTCGTCTGCATCGTCGACGATTCCAAGCTTGTCGGTATGCTCGGTTCTTTCCCGCTACCGATCGAGGTGCTGCCGATGGCACAGGAGATGGTCGCTCGCCGCATGGTGAAGATGCGCGGGCAGCCGATCTGGCGTGAAGGTTTCGTGACCGACAACGGCAATCACATTCTCGATATTCACGACTTGCAGATTGTCAATCCGATTGATATGGAAGCGCGTATCAATCGGATTCCTGGCGTTGTTACCGTTGGCATCTTCGCCGACCGGTCTGCTGACATCCTGCTGATCGCCACGGACACTGGCGTCACCGAATTGCGCGCCTGACGAAACGGCTTACGCGCTCGGGGTCGGGCGGAAAGGCCGGGGGCGCACCCAGAACCAGCTTGCAACGACAAGAGCTGCGAATACTGTGTAGCAGACGACGAATACCCATGGTGGCGCCCGGTAATAGAGGATCTGCTCGAGCCAGTGCGCGATGAACTCCCCGGAATACGTCGCATCCCCAGCCTTTCTGCGAAACGCCATCTCCCAGGTTGTCAGCGGACAGACAACTCCCAGCCAGGATTGTAGCGTAACGACGCCGATGGCCGCGACGTGGGACAGCCTGAACCACGGGTTGCGAACCCAAGACCAACGCAATGGCCTGCCCAGCAGAATCAGGGCCAGACCGAACACGACGAATGCGACAAACAACACGTGCATGAGCAGCAGGACGTCGGCGGCCAGAAGGTGGAGTGTCGGCGAGTTCACGGACGACACCGCGCTTCAGGTCCGCGACAAGACAGGCCTTGCCTCATGCCAGGCAGTGCGCAGTACACGCGTCGCCGATCGCAAAAACAGGATCAGCAAACCGGTCGCGATGACAATGTCCGGCCATCCGGAGCTGAATACCCAGACGGCGACCGCCGCTGCGATCACCGCAATACCCTCCATCACGTCATTTCGGGAGCACTCCCATACGGACGACATATTCACGTCACTGTCACGGTAAGGCGTAAGCAAGCGAAGGCACGCGAGATTGGCGGCCAGATTCAGGATCGCGGCGACCCCCATGGTCTCGAATATCGGCGTCTCGACGTTGGTCAACCGCCACGCAATCTGAACAGCGACCGCAATCGCCGCACCTGTAATGAGTACTCCCTTGAAGAGAGCCACCCTCGCTTTCGCCGCGGCTGAGGCGCCGACGACAGCAAAGCTGAGCGCGTAGGTCACGGCATCGCCAAGATTGTCGAGCGCCCCGGACAGCAGTGCGGACGACCCGCTCAGAGCTGCGGCAACAATCATCATTATGAAGGTCGCCGTGTTAATCGCCATTACTATGACAAGAACCCGTCGCTGGCGCTTTTCGAGCGCGCTTGTATCTATCCGGTCCTGACTACAGCAGTCACTCATGGCTCCATTCTCCTCCCGGGCAGCCCGATTGTCAGCCCTGGAGTCTCAGCGAGCCTTCGATTTGGGGCCAGTACGCTCAGTTCGGCGCGTAAACGACCAACTCGATCTCCACAATGCCGCGCGGACTGAACAGACCGGTCGTTCCTACTGCGGTCCACGCAGGATGCGGCTCGACGCCATACTTGTCGCGAGTCTCGGCTATTACCAGTGCTTGCTGTTCGATCGTGAGATCCGTCGTCTTCCCGTCAAGGACGTGAAACGTGTTGATCTTGACAACGTCTTTTAGGCCCGCATCGGCTGTCTTCAGGTACCGCTCCAAGATCTCGAAGACGATCTCCGTCTCTTCGCGGAAACGCTCTTTGGAGATCGGCAACGGCTCATCGTGACGCGCACCGATGATGACGCCGGAGACGTACACAAAGTCACCCGCCCGGATCGCGTGGGAGAAGTGCCATGGGCTGTTATAGCCCGTGTGCTCGTTCCGCACCTCGTTGGTGAACGTAACGGTTCGTCCCCCGCTCTCGATAACGCGCTCGGCCCCATCGTGATCGTCCGCGAGCGCCGCGACCGGCAATAACAAGACGGCTGCTGTCGCCAGAATCCTGTACATAGCTCTCCCCTCAATTGGCCTGCTTCCTTCCATTGGATGGTAACGGTTCCGGCGAGTTCAGTCGGGCCGGTTTGATGTACGATGTCAGCTTCCGATGTCAAGCGCCCCTGAAATCCGCACATCCACGCCTGAGGACATTGAAGCCGTCGTATCAATGTACCCGCTGGCGTTTCCTGAGGAGAACCTCGTCCCGCTCGTTCGCGATCTCCTGACGGACCCGGGCGTGGCCTTGTCGCTCGTCGCGACTATCGAAAGTGAAATTGTCGGGCACGTCTCGTTCACCTCCTGCGCCGTGGACGAAAGCAACGTCGCGGCATCGCTGCTTGCGCCTCTCGCCGTTGCGCCCGATTACCAGAGGCGGGGCATCGGCAGTGCACTCGTGCACAAGGGCCACGAAAAGCTCAGCGACTCCAATGTCGATGTCGTGTTCGTGCTTGGTGATCCGGCTTACTACTCGTGCCTGGGCTTCCGGCAGGAACCGGACGTACAGCCGCCCTACCCTTTGCCCGCCGAATGGTACGTTGCCTGGCAGTCGCAGTATCTCGGCGAGGTGACGACGGCTGGCTCGGGCAAGCTCGCCGTGCCTTCGCAATGGCTCGACCCTGCCTTATGGGCACCGTAGGCAGGGAATTCGTCATGGCATGTCATCGGACAGTGTTGCTTTTCCTGACGGTGTTGGGTCTGTGGGGCTGCGGTGACGCGCCGGAGATGCTCAACGAAGTCGAACCAAAGGGCCTGGGTCCCTTTCCCGTTGGCTCGACGAACCTCGAGGTCGCTGCCGGGTTCCAGGACATCGGCGACGAAGCGATGCATGCCTTGCTTCTCGGGACCCCGGATGAGTCTGACAATCCGCGCTTTGTGGCTGACATCCTGAAGTATCCGGAAGCCGCCTGGGTCGTCGAAGTCCTGGTACCGACAGAGCCGGGCATCTATGGCCCGGCCGCAGGTCTGACACTTCCCGTCGTGACCTTCGTGACCTACCCGTCGACATCGACCGACCAGCCAAGTCCCTACACTTTTCCCTACCACGATGGCGCGTACGGGACGTTCGAAAACATGCTCGCGCCCGGCGACCTGCCGACCTTTGCCGATCCGGAGCAACGTTACCCGCTCATCATTCTCTCGCATGGAGCCTCCGCGCATGGCATCTACGACATCGCGCATGCGCACGATCTCTCGCGTCACGGCTACATCGTTGCCGTCATCAACTACGGCGACGAGCGTACGCTGATCCCGGACGATCCGAACGCCCATTCGGCATTTCTGCGGCCGCTCCTCACGAAAGCCGTCATTGACTCTTTGATCGAGAGCGACACGTTCGCGCAGCACATCGACACGGACAACATCGGAGTTTCAGGGCACAGTTTCGGCGGTTTCACGGCGCTGGCCATTGCAGGTGGCCTCTACCAGGGAAATCCTGCAACGGTCAGCGACGAGCGCGTCAAAGCCGGTGTTATCGCGGCCCCCTGGGTAGGAGGCAATTACGACGGCGACGATGTCTTCGGATTCGGGCCCGATAATATTTACCTCAGCAGGATCAATGTGCCGATCATCAGCTTCTTCGGCACGAACGACGATGTCACCACGGCAGAGTTCATCCTGCCGGCCATGAAGAAGCTGTCCGGCCCGACCTATCTCATCGAACTGGTTGACCAGCCGCACGTCTTCGAGGGCGGGTCCTGGGAAGACCGCAATGCCTGGGAGCTGCTGTTTTTCGATGCGTACCTCAAGAAAGACTCGGAAGCACTCGACGTGCTCAAGACGTCTCGGTCGATGCGAGGCGGCAACGAGGACAATCAACTATTCGAGTATCAGAAGTGACGCCTCCGCAGGAACTCATCGTCAAGGTGACGACATGGTCGCAAGACGACAGCCGGGTGGTAGCGGCCGGCCTGTTAGGATCGCACGCACGCGGCGACGCCAGGCCCGACTCCGATATCGACTTTTGCATATTGACGCCGGCGCCGCAGTCCTTACTCGACGATCGGGAGTGGATATACGCGTTCGGCGAGGACGCCCGGGTTGCCGAGGCCGTGGAAGACTACAACCTCGTTCAGTCCTTGAGGGTATTCTTCGGGACTACGGAAGCCGAGTTCGGCGTAACGGACCAGGCCTGGGCGGACCCACCGATCGATCGCGGTACCCTGGCCGTCATCAATAACGGGCTGAAAATTCTCTACGATCCGGAAAAACGCCTGCATCGGGCCAAGACCTTCGCGGCCAACCTCTGAGCGGAAAATGAGGACCGCGGCCGTCGCGGGGCCGTCGCTTCATCTGCGATAGAATGGCGGCATCCGAGTCCGGGCGGCCACTCGGCTGCTTCGGCAGAGACGGAAACAGCAGGATCCACCCGAGTCGGAATTGGAAAATGCCAGAGCAAACAAAAGGCGTGCTCGCACCGCTGCTAACGCCATTCAACGATGACCTGACGGTGGCGACGGATCTCTACGTTGACCTTGCGCAACACCTGCTCGACGAAGGCTGCGCGGGTCTCGTGCCGTTCGGCACGACTGGCGAAGCGCTCTCGGTAGGGATCGACGAGCGCATCGACGCGATCCGGTCGCTCATAGATAGTGGCATCGATCCAGGCGCATTGATTCCGGGTACCGGCGTTTCAAACCTCACCGACACGGCGCGACTGTCGCGAGCATGTCTCGACATGGGTTGCGCCGCGGTGATGGTATTGCCGCCTTTCTATTTCAAAGCGGTGACCGACGACGGGCTCTTCCACTATTTCGCAGCGTTGATTGAACGCATTGGCCCGGCGGCACGGATCTTCCTTTATCACATACCGCCGGTCGCCGTCGTTGGCATATCGACGTGGCTCGCCGCCAAGCTTCATGAGCATTTCCCCGAACAGATTGTGGGCATAAAGGACAGCTCCGGCGACTGGGACAATACGCGTTCATTATTGGGCATCGAGGGTCTGATCGTTTACCCGGGCTCCGAGTTGCCGTTGATCGACGCCCTCGAGCTCGGCGCGCCCGGCTGCATCAGTGCGACAGCCAACACCAATGCCGCGGCCATCGCCGAGGTCATTAGGGTCTACGGCGACGGCGATGTGGCCCGCGCATCGGAGCTGCACAGGAACGTGGCGAAGTACCGTCAGTCAATGCTGGACAGATGCTCGCCGATACCGGGACAGAAGCGTTTGCTGGCATTGGCTACAGGCGATGAGCGCTGGGCCAACGTCCGGCCACCGTTGACCGCGTTGCCGGACGCCGACGGTCGCGAGCTGGCCGCAACTCTGCAACGTGTGTCCTGAACGAAACAGGAGCAAAGCCGATGAAGACACGTGGTGGCAAAACAGATGCTGTAAGGCTAAGCATCGTAAAGCGCAATGACCTTACGCCGCTCTGCCCCCATTGCGACAGGGAACTGACGGAGGTGTACGCGAAGACGGAAGGCACCGGGTTTATCTTCGGCAAAGACGTCATGTATTTCTGCCCGCATTGTCTGAAGGTCCTCGGCTTCGCGCAAAGTCGGATGATCTGAACGTCAGGATGACTTCTGCGAGGCCACTGTGAACGCTGGTTCGATGAATCGCCGACGCGCATTTTTTATTGTAGGTACAGTCGCCTTAATCGGCGCTGTCTATTTGGCATTGGATGACCCGCGGCGACAGGAACCGGTCGAATCTGAATCTGGCGGGTTGCGCTTCGAAGACGATACGATCGCCGATAATCCAGCCCTTCGCGCGGCAGAGTCGGATGCCCCCGATGCCTTGGGCGATGAGGCTTCAGTAACAGCGCGACCGCTCTCATCGCCACCCGCCATAGATTCGGGCGGTTCTGATCCGGTTCGGCTGCCTCACGAGTTCGAGGTCGTATTCGACACGACACCGCCTACGTCACCGTTGGCGTTTGTGCACGCTCGATTTATGAGTGAACCAAGGAACGAGTCCTGGGCTGCCGCAATGGAGAGCGGGATCAGCACGGCTATTGCGAGTCCTGAGCCGACGTCTCCGATTACCGTCGAACATATCGAGTGTCGGTCGACCATTTGCGAGATTGCCGGCTACCTGCCAGACACAATGGGACACTCGGACGTCCACCCTGCCGACATTCTGCCTGAGGATATTGGTGCAGGGTGGTGGCAGGGAAGAATCGACACGGGCGTGGGCGTACATACGTATGAAGGAGAGCCGTTTGCCCGGTATATCATCATAATCGCTGATGCCGAAGTGTTTCTGAACGCGACGGAATAGGCGAGAGGCGAACATCTGCTCATGGCTGAATCCGACCGGATGGGATAATGACGCTATCGCTCAAAACAAAGATTTCGACGCCCAGGTATCGGCAGACAAGACGCTTCTACGAGGACGTCTTCGGAATGACCGTTGCCGAAGAGTGGGACGAGCCCGGCGACGTGGGTGTGATCCTTTGCCTGTCGGACAATCGTGACGAAGCGTTGCTGGAAATCTACCTGACGGAACAGGAAGCAGATTTTGCCGCTCTGAGCCTGCAGTTTCGCGTCGACAGTCTCTCTGATTTCGAGAAATCGTTGCCGGACAACGTGGAATATGAGGGTCCGACTCCGCGGCCTTGGGGTTCGACGTACCTGTATCTAAGGGACCCCAACGACATACAGATAATCGTGTACGAAGGCGGACTCTGACGTAGCACTCCCCGGTCCGCATCAGGGCATCTCGCTATCTATTTCTGCCGCTGTCTACTTCAAACCCGAAACCGATGCATCTCCGAGGAGTTCAAGTATCGCGCCGACAACAAGATCGGGAGCATCGCGCTGAATGTGGTGGCCACTCCCGTCCGCAACGATGAGCTTGCCTGCCGGCAGGCTATCGGCAAACTTCTCCTGAACGTCCAGCCAGATTTTCTGAATCTCACTCGATCCTCCCGGAGGCGGCCTGGTGGCCGACAGCAGGATCGTCGGAATGTCTCCCAGCTCTCTTACCTGCGGAGCGCCAGACTCACTGGGACGTATGCCGCGGATCTCAGCCGCTACGTGCGCCGGCGAAAGAAACAGGGCGCTCTTGCCCGGCAGGCAGGGTCCCTGGCTCTCGGCTTCGCAACGCTCGGTGAACCGCGGCAGCCGGGCGTCCACAAGGACGAGACCCGCAACAAGATCGGGGTAATCTCTCGCAAACTCGAGAACGTAGAGGCCACCAATCGAGTGACCGACCAGGATGTACGGTGCAGGAGAGCCGGACTTCGCCAGCGTGTCACGCAATTGCCGTGAAACGTCGTCCGCGGTTCGTACCGCGCCTATCGGTGTCCGTCTTATGCCGGGCGTATAGCCGGGACGGCTGTAGGCGAAGGTGCTGGCAACCGAGCTAACGTCTTCGTAGACGTCGCGCCAGACGGTGAGGTCGTCCCCTGCACCAGCTTCGAAGACCACGGTGGGCGTCGGACCGTCGCTGCGTACATAGCTTATCGAGTCGCCGTCGACCTGCACATGATGGCGCGCGCCCATCGGCATGATCGAGCAGCCGCTCAGCGTGAGGAGCGCAGCAGTAATAAGAATCTTGTTCATAGATTTCTCCCGGGGTCCGGCGCTTTTCATCCGAGGACCCATAGCAAAAGAAGTAGGACCATGGCGAGCCCGAGAGCATGTGCTATCGCGAGAGAGACACGCATGACCCGGACTCGCCATTCGTTTCGTGACACGACTAGCCGGCGCCGAACGCAGCTTCGAATCGCTGCTGGAGATATTCGCCAGCTTCGACGATTGCCTGCATCGGGATGCCGCCATCCGGCGAGTACGGGTCACCTGCGTTCACCGCGATGAAGACACTAATGGCAAGGTCAGGAACGATGATGATCTGGGCGAACCATCGATCATTGCTTCCGATGTGCGTCAACCCTGCCGGCGTTACATCCCAGCCCATCGAGTAGGCCGTGCCGGGCGCGGCATCATGCAGTCGGGCAAAGCTCTGTGCAGTGAGCAGCCCGGGTACGTCGTTGCCGAGCGCGCCACCCAGGTGGGCGGTCATGTAGTTCATGATGTCGTTCATCGATGCGTGAACGGTCCCGGCTGGTCCGAACAACGCGGGATTGTCGGCGTCCGGGGACCCGGCTGCCAATGCATACCAGTTGCTGCCATCGGGTATGTGACCGGAGGGGTGATCGTTTTGCCCGGCCAGCCCCGGCGCACCGAAACCGCTGTCTGCCATGCCCAGCGGGTCGAAAACGAATTGCTGCATGAGCGCCTCCCAACTCATGCCGCCAATTCTTTCCAGCATGGCGCCCGCCACAATGTAGCCGGCATTGCTGTAGGCATAGTCCCCGCGTGACCCGGCCGGGATTTCAAGCAGGATCCGCCGTGTGAATTGATAACGTTGTGACACAAGGTCGCCGCCCTGCGCGCTGACCGCATCGGCGAGATCGCTGGAGCTGGTCGGAATACCGCCGGTGTGTGACAGCAGCTCGTCAAGACGAACATCGGCGTAGACGGCGCTGATCTGTCCCGCGAACTCCGGAAATACGTCGTTGATTGTCGTATCCCAGCTGAGACTTCCTTGTTCGATGAGTATGGCTGCGAGGGTAGAGGTCATCGACTTGGTCAGAGAACCAATGTGCCACTTGTCATACCCGGTCACCTCGTCCGGCAGTGCCGAGCTTCGTCGTCCGGAAGCCGCCTGCTCGAGAACAACGCCTTCGTGCGCGAACATCGCCGTTACAGCCGGTATGCCGGAATCGGCGACGATATAGTCGAGGATTGGCTTCAAACCGCCATCACCCATCACGCCGGCATTCGGGCGCTCGGGAGGCGGTTGCACGTCGGATCCGCCGTTGCCGGACCCGCAGGCGGCTGCCAACAGGCCGAGAAATACGACAGTGAGCCAGGGCCTGCGCGAGCGGGCTGGCGAGAAGGTCTTCTTGGGGTTCATCACGTTCATCTCCTAAGGTTCGAATGCTTGGCGCGGTCGTATTGCCGCGTTGGAGATGATTCTGTAGAACGTGCAGCGACCTTTCGGCCGTCCCGATCGGACAGGACTTTCCCGATATCTAAAAATATCAGTTAGTTACAGCGCGGCTCTGCGATACTGGGTAGGCGATTGTCCCATGTGGCTTCGAAACGCCTTGTAGAACGCCGATTTGGAGCTGAATCCGGCATCCATCGCAATGCTGAGGATATTGACGCGGTCACCGGAAGCGATCGATCTGAGTTTTTCGGCGACATGGCGGACACGTCGTTTGTTGATGAAATCGAAGAAGTTCGACCCGGAGCCCTGGTTGATCGCCTGCGATACATAGTGGCTCGACAGGCCGAGCGTGTCCGCGAGGACGGGTAGAGAGAGGTCAGACACCAGGTATAGCTTCCTGGAATCGACGGTCTCAATTATCGCCGCGTAGATCGCCTCGATTTCCGAGCCCGACAGTGCGGACTTTCGATACTTTTGCCCCGCCTCTCCTGTGTCATCGGCAACGTCTGTGACAAACTCGGCTGCGCCCACTGAATCTCGCACGAACAGATTCGGTTGCCGGATACCCAGGAAGCCGATGCCAAACACAGCCAGAACGATCGACACGCCGTAGATCCTGTCGAACACCTCAGCAAACCAGCCTGAAACGGTCAGCGGAACGTATACGGCCAGCAGTACCGCAACTACAAGCAACAGGTTTCGGAGCCAGTTGAGACCGACCTTTTCCGAGTAGCTGAAGTTTTGTGCGATTCGCGCACGATGAGTACGAAGCACCTCGAAACTCTTGACCAGGTAGAAGACCATGGATGCCAGACCGATGAGAGCGAGCGCGATCTCTGTAATCTCGAGCGGCACTGGCGCGGAAGCGTAGGCGACAGCGAGGAAGTCGGGCGCCGAATACAGCGCCCAGAGGCCTATCGCCAGCCCCGTTGCCGCCAGAGGAATGGCGAAATGCTTTCTTGCGCGCACATCTCCCGTTCCGGCGGGCGGAGAGGCGAGCCGGTACGTATAAAGATAGAGAAGCGGTCCGAACCATGTGTCGAGCGCCCAGTGCAACGAAAGGCTTTGCGGCAGGTATTGCAGAAAACCGGTCTCTAGCAAAAACCGAAAGACCAGTTCGAGCGCGAATGCCGATACGAGCCCGGCGAGAAACCGGTTCGCACCGTCCGGACGTTTCGGGGCCGCAAGTATCGCGAGGATCAGGAACACGCCTTGCGCGATCCCGACGACGAGTAGCGCCGAGAATAGCTCGAAAGTCGAGTTCTCAGTTGTCATCGATAGTTGCCGTTCGAAGAGCTAACGCGGATATTCTACCAACGAGCAGCACCCGCCACGCTCTCAGCTGCTCGTCGATTCCCTTCGGTACTTTTTTGCCGGGACATTAGGGGATTTGGGCCCACTCGAGACACTGTTACGGACTGGTGAGTGGACCGCACAAAAGAATGCGCGTACTGTGAACGCGCCCAACCGGTAGGGGTTTGAGACAACCCCTACTCTCAATAACAACGATATAAGGGGATACAACATGTTTTCGATAACATCGGCACGCCGTTTCGGGCTTGCAGCAATAATGACACTTGCTTTGGCAGTATTCGCGACACCCGCGTCTGCGCAGTTGCAGCCTTGGCAAGACTTCGAAGCATCAGACAGCGTCTGGATCGTGACGCATGTCGATCTTGATCCTGGGACGTTTGGTATCTATCTGGAGGGTCTGAAATCCACGTGGATCGCCGCTAACGAGGTTGCGAAAGAACTGGGGCAGATCAAAGATTACGCAATTTATGCCAATCAGTTTGGCGGGGCCGACGAGTTCGATCTCTTACTGGTGGTCGAGATGGAAAGCACCGACGACATCGCGCCAAACCGAGAGCGCTATGAGGAATTCCTCGAAGCGTACGGTCAGGCAAATATCGACGAAGCGAACGAGACAGTTCTCGAACTGTACAACAAGATCCGAAGAATCCAGGGCAATTATCTGCTTCGCAAGATAGATGTGAAGTAGCCGGGAGGCGCGCAACTGCACCTGAGGGATAGACTCGATTCGCCTTAGGGCGATTCTCGCCCCTCCGGGGCGCACTTCGTGCGTCATCCCTCTCCCCACGGCGAAAATAGAAAAGGCCCCCAGATGGGGGCCTTTTCTATTTTTGGCTGGGGGAGAGGGATTCGAACCCCCGTTGACGGAGTCAGAGTCCGTAGTCCTACCACTAGACGATCCCCCAAACAGGATCGTGTCGCTCGATCAGCGCTTCGAGTACTGCGTCGCGCGGCGTGCCTTACGCAGACCGACTTTCTTGCGCTCAACCTCGCGAGCGTCGCGGGTCACGAAGCCCGCTTTGCGCAGGTTCGGGCGCAGCGCCTCATCGTACTGCATCAGCGCGCGAGTCAGGCCGTGACGAATCGCGCCCGCCTGGCCCGTCGTGCCGCCGCCCTTCACGGTGACGTTGACGTCGAATCTGTCACCGAGTTGCGTCAGCTCGAGCGGTTGGCGGACGATCATCTGGGCCGTCTTGCGACCAAAGAAGACATCGAGCGGCTTCTTGTTGACCGTGATGTCGCCCTTGCCGGACGTCAGAAAGACGCGAGCCGTCGAGGTCTTGCGACGACCCGTACCGTAATAAAACGTATCACTCATAATCTCTACTCAATCCTGCGGGCGCTTACGCGTTCACTTCCAGCGGAATCGGCTGCTGCGCCGTGTGCTTGTGCTCGGGACCGGCGAAGACGCGCAGCTTCGAGAACATCTGGCGACCCAGCGGTCCACGCGGGAGCATGCCTTTGACGGCTTTCTCCAGCGCGCGCTCGGGGTGCTCGTCGAGCAGCTTGTCGAGCGGAACCGACTTCAGGTTGCCGATGTACCCCGTGTGATGGTGGTAGATCTTGTCCTTCAGCTTGTTCCCGGTCACGCGGATCTTCTCCGCGTTCACGACGACGATGTAGTCGCCGGTATCGACGTGCGGCGTGTACTCCGGCTTGTGCTTGCCGCGCAGGCGGCGGGCGATCTCGGTCGACAGCCGACCCAGGGTTTTGCCGGTAGCATCTACGACGTACCAGTCGCGGCGAACCTCTGCCGGCTTCGCAGAAAACGTCTTCATAGTCCTGATTCTCAATATAGGTCTTCCGTTCGCGCGCGCAAAAGCGTCCGCCCAAACGGCGAAAGGCGCGAAATTCTACTGCAGGCCCAAGCCTATTGCAAACACGTCAAGGACGGATTTCGGGTTCCGCGATCAAAACGAGTATTCGAGCGATAGAGCTGTGTAAGTGTCTGTTTCTTCGAGGGTCGGCGCAACGTCAGTGTTGTGCTTGATCGTGTACGAGGCAACCAGCGCCACGTCGCCAAAAAGCTTCGCCGACAGGGCGGTCACCGACTCGACGTAGGTGTTGTCCTCGCCGCCCTCAGCCGTGACATCCTGGCGGAACTCCGAGGTCTCGCTGATGAGCCATTTGTAGTACAGGCCGCCCCGGAATACCGCTTCGTCTTCCTTGACCCCGAGCTGGGTCTCGGACTGCCTGGCACCCGCGCCGATTTCGGCGTTCAGCGTGTGCTTGTCGGCGTCGATCAGGCGGCGCCCATAGCCCACTGTCTGCGAAAACTGGGTGTCGAAGCCGCCGAAAAGATCCTTGCGCCAGTCGAGTCGCCCGAACAGAAAATCGTTGTCCGTAATGTTGCGTTCGCTCTTCCAGCCTAGGTCGTAGGCCTCCGCGGTCCTGGAGTCCACCGCGGTCGTGGCGTCCTCCGCGGATGCATTGACCGCGGACGCCGTGAGCACGTGGGCCCATTTGCCCGTCTTGTAGCCCAGCTCGACGCCGGTATTCAGGGTCGAATTCTCGGTGTTGCCGGACGTTGCGAGGTAGCCCAGCGTGGCCTTGCCCGACCACGGGCTCTCTGGCTCCGCAACCTGGGCCATGAGCGAGGTCGGCGCGACCAGTGCCGCAATCATGACGAACGTACGCAGATTCATGCGTTTCTCCTTACAATAAATCGATTAGAGCCGCCGGAAAGGGCGGCGGAGTATACCGTTGATTGACGCCGCTTCGCTATACTTGGTCACATGGAAAAGCGACAGCTCACGCCCATCGACCGCCTGCTCGCAAGCGCCAACAACGCTCTGCGGACCGTGGCCGCGCCAGCGGGTCGTTCGGCACGTACGAGTCCGGCGCAACACGTCGAGGACGCCGATCTTAGCGACGCCCAGAAACGCCACGCCGCGGGGCTGATGCGCGTCAATCACGCGGGCGAGGTAGCGGCCCAGGCGCTCTACCAGGGGCATGCGGCAGTAGCTCGCGACAAGGACATTGAAGAGCAAATGCAGCACGCGGCGGACGAGGAGTTCGACCACCTGGCCTGGTGCGAGGAACGTATCAATGAACTCGGCGAGGACGTCAGCAGGCTGAGCCCGGTCTGGTATGCCGGCGCTTTTGCGATCGGGGCGGCAAGCGGCATCCTCGGCGACAAGTGGAGCCTCGGCTTTATCGCCGAAACCGAGCGCCAGGTCTGTGAGCACCTCGATAGCCATCTTGCGGGCCTGCCGCCTGAGGATACGAGGAGCCGCGCCATCGTCGAGCAAATGCGCGATGAGGAGCTGGAACACGGGCAAAACGCGATCGAGGCGGGCGCCGCAGAGTTGCCGCAACCGGTCAGGCGATTGATGCAAATGACGGCGAAAGTAATGACGAAAACGGCGTATTGGGTGTGAGCTCTCGCCAAAACTGAAATAAAATCCTTTAAAACACGGACTTAGCTTGCCCTGACCGGCATTCTGTAATAAAACGGGTTTCGCAACAGGGGCGAGGAATAATCAATGCAGACTAAAGCGAAAAATCTGAGCGATGTACCAGCAATTAACCGCTTCCTGAGTTATTGCCGGGTACGGACGGTTCCGCAGAAAACTGTGATGATTCACGCTGGCGACCTGCCGGACGTTTTGTACTACATCGTCGACGGCTCGGTCGAAGTCATGATTGAAGACGAGGACGGCAACGAGATGGTGCTGGCCTACCTCAACAAAGGCCAGTTCTTTGGCGAAATGGGGCTCTTTTACGAGCAACCGACACGCAGTGCCTGGGTACGCACCCGGACTGAGTGCGAGATCGCCGAGATGACCTATCCCCGCTTCCGCCAGATTGCCAGTGAAAGTCCCGGCCTCGTCTTCGAGCTTGCTACACAGCTCGCAACGCGGCTCGACCGCACGAATCGCAAACTCGGCGACCTCGCCTTTGTCGACGTTACGGGCCGTGTCGCCCACGCCATCATGGATCTTTGCAACGAACCGGATGCCATGACGCACCCGGACGGGATGCAGATCAAAGTCAGTCGCCAGGAGCTGAGCCGCCTCGTGGGCTGTTCACGCGAGATGGCCGGCCGCGTTCTCAAAGTCCTTGAAGAACAGGGGCTTGTATCGGCCAGCGGCAAGACGATCGTCGTGTACGGCGCGAGACCGAACCGTAAGCTCTAGCCAAACCAGAAAAAGGGGACAGAAAAAGGGGACAGTGACCACGTTTCCTGCGAAAACGTGGTCACTGTCCCCTTTTTTTAACTAGGTGTTCTTCTCGATTTCCGCTCTCATCGCGGCAATCGTGGCCTGGTAGTCGTCACTACCGAAGATCGCTGAGCCGGCCACGAAGGTGTCCGCACCTGCAGCGGCAATTGCCCCTATGTTGTCGACTTTGACGCCGCCGTCGATCTCGAGACGAATCTCGAGGCCGCTATCGTCGATGAGCTTGCGCGCCTGTCGAAGCTTGTCGAGCGCTGAGGGTATGAACGTCTGCCCGCCGAAACCCGGATTCACGGACATGAGCAGCACCATGTCGACTTTGTCGATCACGTACTCGAGCCAGTTGAGGGGTGTCGCGGGATTGAAGACGAGGCCGGCCTTGCAGCCCTCTTCCCGAATCAGGCCGAGGGTGCGATCAGGGTGCCTGCTCGCCTCCGGGTGGAACGTGATGTAACTCGCCCCGGCTCTGGCGAAGTCCGGAATGATGCGATCGACCGGCTCAACCATCAGGTGCACGTCGATCGGAGCGTCGATGCCGTAGCTGACGAGCGCCTCGCAGATCATGGGGCCGATCGTGAGGTTCGGGACAAAGTGATTATCCATGACGTCGAAATGCACGATGTCCGCGCCGGCGTCCAGCACGGCCGCGACGTCCTCTCCGAGGCGGGCGAAGTCGGCGGATAGAATCGAAGGGGCGATTAGCGGTCTCACGGCCTGTCCTTGATGCAGTGTCCGGTTGGAGATTACCTGATTGAGCGCCGCGCTTTCAGCATTTCGTAAGCGCCACGCACCTCGCGCGTGCGGCGTTCCGCTTCGGCGATGTCATCAGCGCTCGGGTCGCTTCCGGCGATCTTATCGGGGTGGTTGCGATTCATCAGGCGCCGGTACGCCTTTTTGATATCGTCGTTGCTGGCCTCCGGCGAAACACCGAGCGCGCGGTACGCACCGCGAAGGCGAGCCGCGTCAGCGTCGCCGGCCGGCGATCGCTTGAAACCCTTTTGAGCACGGATCATCGCCTCGAGCTGGGCAAGCTCGACTCGGCCGATATCGAGCTCCATGCAAACTCGCCAGATCAGCGCGCGCTCCGACCGCCGCAGCGAGTCTTTGGCGAGCACGACCTCGAGCAGCAGGCGCAGGAATAACGTGCGTTTTCCAGGGTTCCGACCGCTGACCCTGCGAACCTCACGCACTGTTTGCACGAGCGGGAACCCGGGCCTCTTGCCGTCGTCGAACCAGCCGATCGCCCTGCGTACCTGCGATGGATTCAGACCGAGTCTGTGCATGATCAGGCGCGCAGCGCGGATCTCGTCCTCGCTGACGCGTCCGTCCGATTTGGCGAGATGACCCATGCAGCCAAACAGCGCGCGCACGAACTCGTCGGAGACGCGCGCGAGCGATTCATTCTCCCGCTCGAATCGCTTCACACTGTTGCGGAACCCCCGGTAGAACTGCCATGCGATCAGCAGGACGAGGACCAGGCCAATGATCTTTCCGAAGAGCATATCCGTCCGCATCGTATCGCGACTGGCCCACCATTCCCATGCGGCCCTTGCCTGCATTTGGCGGAGAGGCGATCATCGCCGGATGAACAGCGCCGACGTCCTTTTCGAATCCGCCGTTCCCGATCTGCCACTGATCGGTCGCGGCAAGGTCCGCGACATATACAGCGTCGACGACGATCATCTATTGATCGTCACGACCGACCGCCTGTCAGCCTATGATGTCGTGTTGCCGGACCCGGTGCCTGGCAAGGGTGAAGTGCTGACGAAACTCTCGTTGTTCTGGTTCCCTATGATGCACGACATTGTCGACAATCAACTCACTGACCTGACTGTCGCCGATGTCGTCAAAGATAACGAGCTGCGGGAGCAGCTCGCCTGCCGATCGCTCGTCGTCAAGCGATTGAAGCCATTGCCGATCGAGGCCGTGGTACGTGGGTACCTGATTGGCTCGGGCTGGAAGGACTACCAGGAAACCGGACGAGTCTGTGGCATCGACCTGCCTGACGGACTGCGACAGGCAGACAAACTGCCTACTACGTTGTTCACGCCAGCCTACAAGGCCGAAGCCGGCGCGCACGACGAGAATATTGACTTTGCAAAGGTCGTCGAACTGGTCGGTGAAAAGTACGCTAACCGGGTGCGAGACATTTCAATCGAGATCTACGAACGTGCCTCCGCCTATGCGAAAGACCGCGGCATCATCATCGCCGACACCAAGTTCGAGTTCGGTACCGACGAGCAGGGCCGTCTCTACATCATCGACGAAATGCTCACACCCGACTCGTCACGATTCTGGCCCGTCGATGGCTACGAAGTCGGCATCAGCCCGCCAAGTTTCGACAAGCAATTCGTGCGCGACTATCTCGAAACGCTCGACTGGGACAAGACGCCGCCTGCACCCGAACTGCCCGGTGACATCCTCGACAAGACCGCCAAGAAATACGAGGAAGCGTACGCGCGCCTTACGGCACCTCCAGGCCGCTAGGCCGGCGGAACTGGTTCGCGGTCCGCGGCGACTGGACAGGGGTACAATGGCCCCATGATCGGTATGCTGACCGACAAACTCGAGTACTACATCTGGGACGACGGGCTGACGCGTTACGGCCTTGTCGGTCGCGTTTGCGCTGGCGTGCTGCGCAATCTCTGGGCCGTGCTGCGCGACATTGCGTCCGGACAACTCAACCTGCGTGCCATGAGTCTCGTGTATACGACGCTGCTCTCTGTCGTACCCCTGATCGCGGTGAGTTTCTCGGCGCTCAAGGCCTTCGGCGTCGACGAATACATCGAACCACGCCTGTACGGACTTCTCGAACCCCTCGGTCCGAAGGGTGCCGAATACACGGACGAGGTTATGGCGATTGTCAATGCCGTCAACCCGAACGTACTGGGCGGTGTCGGCATCATCTTCTTCATCTATACCGCGATCTCGATGGTGCAGAAAATCGAAGACGCGTTTAACTATGTCTGGTACGTCTCCAAGCCCAGGAGCTTTGCAACGCGGCTCGTCGAGTACAGCACCGTCCTCATTGTCGGCACGATCGCCATCGGCATCGCCGTCAAGGCACTCGTCGACTTCAGCAAGGAAAAACTGGTCGAATCGATCCAAAAAAGTGAGGCGCTGGCTCCGGTTTTTTCACTGACCGATCGTCTGATGCCTTACGCCATCACGATCCTGATCTTCACCTTTCTCTACCGCTTCATGCCGAACACGCGGGTCAGGTTTCGCTCGGCGCTGGTCGGCGGTGTTGCCGGTGGCGTCCTGTGGGCAACTACCGCCGTAATATTCGCATCGTTCGTCGCTACTTCGACGAACCGTCAGGCCATTTACGCGAGTTTCGCGGTTCCGATCTCTGCATTGATCTGGCTCTACCTCAACTGGCTGATCCTGCTCATCGGGTCGCAGATTGCGTTCTACTACCAGAATCCCGCCTACCTGCGTATCGGACGTCGTGAACCCCGACTCTCGAACGAGATGCGAGAACGTATCGCGCTGAATATCATGTACCTCGTGGGGAGAGAGTTTCGCAATCCGGTACTTGGCGTCGACCTCCGCTCGATCGGCCGTACGCTTCGCATACCGACGATTACGCTCGCACCGATCGCGCTCGGCCTCGAAAAGAGCGGCCTGCTGACCACCGACGAGAGAGAGCACCTGATGCCCGGCAAGGACCTGGCGCGAATCGGGCTGCGAGACATTCTCGCCGTCGTACGGACCGAGGGCGAGACGGGATCTCACAAGATACCCCGGTGGGACGACACGATTGCGACGCTCGGCAGCGATCTGGACACCGCCGTCGCCGACAGGCTCGGTGAGCGTACGCTCGCCGACCTGCTCGACGAAAATGAGCCCCAGGCCGCCGCGGACTAACGCGTCCCGGGAATGATCTCGAAAGCCGGATCGAACTCGACCAGGATCGAGCGAAGCTTGTAGAGGACGAGCGCGTTGCCGTCGATCTCGGCCTTGCCGGCCCTGACCTGATCCCCGAGCGTCGTCTGTTGCATCATCACGGGCAAGAGATCAGCTCGGTCGATCGTCAACGTCGCATCGGCATCCGGCGCGACGAACCCTTCGATGTTCGTAAGCGTTGCATTGCTCATCTCGACAACAAGGGTCTCGTCAACGTCGGGCATGATGAAATTCAGTTTGAATTCGATGTCTTCGGCCTCACGAGTGTCGACCCGTATCGCGACCGCATCCCACCACTGCGAGGCCGTTAGTGCGCGGAACACGTCGGCGCTGGCGGCCGTCATGCCGAGCTCTTGCGGGGCGCCGTTACGCAACTCATAGGCGCCGGACAGGAAAATGTTCCGCATGCTGGCGCTCTCGTACTGGTAGCCGAGCTGCTCGTAAGTGTCAGCGAGCAGTTCCTTTGCGGGGACGTTCCCCGGCTCCGCATAAACCAGCTTGTTCAGGATCTCCATCGCGTGGCGGTATTTCCCCTCGGCGAGCAGGCTCTCGCCGCGCGCAAGCACGGTATCGGCACCGCCCATCATGTCGACGTAAAGAGGCGCGGATTCTGCCGGAGACAATGGCGCAAGAGTGGCCGGGTTGCCGTCCCAGTAGCCGAGGTACCGATTCAGGACGCCCCGGGCGTTGTGAAACTCGGAGCCGTGATACTGGCGCGCCGACCACTGCCCAGCAAGGCTCTCCGGGACCTGGTAATCGTTATGAATCTCGTTGATCGTCACCCCACGGTTCGCGAGGTGCAATACCTGGTTGGCGAGATTGGCGTAAGCGTCGCGTTGTGCGCGCATGATCTCTTGAATGCGTTCGTTACCCCAACGCGGCCAGTTGTGCGAGGCCAGCATCACCTCGGCTTCGCTCCCGAAACGATACAGGGCTTCATTGATCCCCTTGGACCAGCGAAGCGCGTCGCGAACCAGCGCCCCGCGAGGTGTATATATGTTGTGTACCGTTGCCGTGATGTTCTCGGCGGCCCAGAACGCCTTGAAGTCGGGGAACCAGGTATTCATCTCTGACGGAGCTTCCGTACCGGGCGTGTTCTGGAACACCATCCGGACACCATCGATGACCAACTCTTCGATGTCAGCCTCGACAGTACGCGTCGGCGCTATGAGTCCGACCTGACCGCGCGCGGTGCCTTTGCCGATGGCGGAGTCCACCTGGCCGTCCGGCGATACGGGCAACCGCCAGCCGTACTGGTAAGAGGCCCGCCGCGACATCGCGTTACCCGCGTACACATTCTCGGCGATTGCGTGATCCATAAAATCTCGCGGTGCGATGATGTCCACTGTGCCCGACGCGACGGCCGCTTCGTCCACAACGCCGTGAACGCCACCGAAGTGGTCGGCGTGCGAGTGCGAGTAGACGATCGCAACTACTGGTCGCTCTCCGAGTTGGGCATTGGCAAACGCCAGCGCGGCCTCGGCGGTTTCCTTTACGAGCAACACGTCAAACACGATCCAGCCCGTCTCGCCGCGCACCAATGTCATATTGGCGAGATCGAAGCCCCGCAATTGGTAGATCCTGTTCGGGACGACCTCGTACAGGCCGAAATTCATGTTCAGCGTCGCCTGGCGTTGCAGCGACGGATGAACGGTGTCGAATTCCTCGCCGGACAACAGGAATTCGTAGCGGCCAATGTCCCACACTAAGTTTCCGGCGTCGTCGACGATCCGGCGCTCGGCCGGCGCGGCGATGAATCCGCGCGAATGCTCGTCGAAGTCCCGCCGGTCGTCGAACGGCAGATCGTGGCGCAGGTCGTTCTGCAAGGCGATCGTGAATTCCGAGGCCGGTTTGCCTTGAACGACCGTCGTTGTCGAATCGTCGGATCCGCACGCGCAAAGTACGAAGATCAGCGCTGTGCACAGAGTCAGTGTCCGCTGCATATTACGTTCCTGAATAAGCTGTTCGGGCACTCCCGATTTGAACACTTTTGCCGTGTCGCATCATGCAATTTCGGTATCATAGGTCTGCAATGGACATGGATTACGACTGGCTGATCATCGGGTCAGGGTTTGGCGGCAGCATCTCGGCGCTGCGTCTCACGGAAAAAGGCTACAAGGTTGGTGTTGTCGAGGCCGGCCGCCGCTTTGCCGACGAGGATTTTGCGGAGTCCACATGGCAGCTGGGCCGGTTCTTCTGGGCACCGCTGATCGGTCTGCGGGGCATCCTGCGCCTGAAACCTTTCAAGGACATCTTCATCGCCTGCGGCTCTGGCGTCGGCGGCGGCAGTATCGTCTACGCAAACACCCTGTATCGCGCCAAGCCGGCATTCTTCGAGAATACCCAGTGGCAAGGTCTTGCTGACTGGCGCGGCGAGCTGGACAGTCACTATGCAACCGCAGAACGCATGCTCGGCGTCAACCAGGTCCCGTTCGATAGTCCCGGTGACCGCCTGTTGCAGGACTACGCAGAGTCCATAGGCGCAGAGGATACGTTCACACGTACGCCGGTCGCCGTTTACTTCGGCGAGCCCGGCGAAACCGTGCCGGACCCCTACTTCGACGGCGCAGGGCCCGAACGAACCGGGTGCACACGCTGCGGGGCGTGCATGATTGGCTGCCGGGTCGGTGCCAAGAACACGCTGAACAAGAATTACCTCTGGTTTGCCGAACAGGCGGGCGCCGAGGTCCTGCCCAATCTCAAGGTGCGGGATATCGAGCCGCTCGGCAATGGTGACGGCAGCGCGGGTTACCGCGTTCACGCGGGCTCACCGGGTTTATTCGGTGGCGGGAAACGCACGCTGACGGCGAAGCGTGTCATCGTTTCCGCCGGCGCGCTGGGCACCAACGAACTGCTCGCGAGGTGCAAGCATCGCGGCTCGCTGCCGAATATCAGCGACCGGCTCGGCCGGCTCGTGCGCACCAACAGCGAGTCGATACTCGCGGTTTTGATGCCCGACGACACTATGGATCTCTGGAACACGGTCGCGATCAGCTCGAGTATCCACACGGACGATGACACGCACATCGAGGTGGTCACTTATGGCGAGAAAGGCGACGCGATGAGTTTCCTCTTGACCGTGCTGACCGGCGACGGTACGCGCTGGACACGTATGTTCGTTTTCCTGCGCAATGTCATCAGGCACCCGATCAATTTCGTCAAGTCGCTTTGGCCGTTCGGCTGGTCGCGGCGAACGATCATACTGCTGGTGATGCAAAGCCTGGACAACGCACTGCGATTCCGCGCGAAACGCCGCTGGTTCTCTCGTGGCGTGCGCTTGAGCACGGCGCAGGACTCCGAGATGCCGAACCCCACTTATATCGACGCCGGCAACAAGGCCGCGGAGTGGCTTTCGGAGAAATACGGCGCCATTCCGCAAAGCTGCATACTCGAGGCAACCGCGAATATTCCCGCAACTGCGCACATTCTCGGCGGCGCAACGATTGGCCGGAATGCCGAAAGCGGGGTTGTCGACAGCGAGCACCGGGTGTTCGGCTACGAGAACCTGTTCGTCTGTGACGGATCGGTGATGCCTGCCAATCCAGGTGTCAATCCGTCACTGACTATTGCCGCGATGACAGAAAGAGCGATGTCGAAAATTTCGCCTGCAGAATCGCGCCCTTAGTAGTCCTCGGAGTGTGTCATCGTTCGGAAGTTATCAGGCACCGGCGATCGTCATCTCGTCTACGAGAATCGAGCCACAGCGAATGCCACTGCGCATATCCTGGTCGTCACCGACTGCGGCGATGCGCTGGTACAAGTCTCGCAGGTTGCCAGCGATTGTGACCTCGTGGACCGGGTACTGCAGCTCGCCGTTCTCGACCCAGTGCCCGACCGCGCCTCGTGAGTAGTCACCGGTGACGCCGTTAACGCCATGGCCGATCAGCTCCTCGACAAGGAATCCTGTGCCCATTTCGCGAATGAGTTGATCCTTGCCCTTGCCGCCACCCGGCACGATCAGGTTCTGCGCGCCACCCGCGTTGGCCGTCGTTGTCAGGCCAAGGCGGCGAGCCGAATAGCTGCTCAGTACGTAGCCCTGGAGGACGCCGTCGGTGACGATGTCGCGGTCGTAGGTTGCTACTCCCTCGCTATCATAAGGCGCACTTGCCATTCCCCTGGGCAGGTGCGGTCGTTCATGAATACTGACGAATCCCGGGAACAGCTTCTCCCCCGCCGCATCCAGCAGGAATGAGGCGCGGCGGTATTGGGCGCCTCCCGCGATCGCGCTTATCGCGTGGCCGATGAAACCGCGCGCGAGTTCGGGGACAAGCAGCACCGGGGCGCGCGTCGTCTTGATCTTTCGCGCGCCAAGCCGTCGAACTGTTTTCTCACCGGCCCGCCGACCGACAAGCGCGGCGTCTACAAGATCATCCGCGCATCGCGCCGACGTATAGTGATAGTCACGCTCCATCGCACCTTCAGCATCGGCGAGCAACACGCAGGTCATGCTGTGACTGGTGCGCGCGTAGCTACCAACAAAGCCGTGCGAGTTGCCGTAGGCTCGAACGCCGCGATTGGTAGCAACGGTTGCGCCCTCCGAGTTGCTGATTCTGGTATCGACATCGCGCCCGGCATTCTCGCAGTCGATCGCGAGCCCGATAGCCGTGTCTGCGTCGATTTCCCACGGATGATCCAGATCGAGATCCCGGATCTCGGCGCACATCTGGTCGGCATCGGCCAGCCCTGCGTATTCGTCGGCGGCCGTCAGCTGCGCAAACGAGCAAGCCTTCGTTACAGCCTCACGAATGGCTGCCCCGGTGATATCCGATGTACTCGCGTTGCCCTTGCGAGAGTCTTTGTACACGGTAATCCCGATGCCTCGATCGTTCGTATACTCGAGACTCTCGACATCGCCGAGACGCGCCGTCGCCGACAGACCGATGTCCTGGCTGGCCGCAACTTCTGCCTGGTCGACGCCGAGCGATTTCGCCTCATCGAGCGCCAGCGTTACCAGCCTTTCGAGCTCGTCTCGCCCGAGCGATTCGCGTTTTGCGAGTGTTCCCATGTTTCGATGTGTTCCCTGCGTGGTAGACTGCGCCCCCCGGATCCCGGGTGAACCGCGGAAGGTACTTTAGCCGGTGACTGAAACAAAGCCCAGCAAAAGCGCGCGGAAGCGCGCCTACCTGGCCCTGCAGCAGCTCGGCGAGGAATTGATCACGCTGCGTGACGCCGACCTGCAGACCGTACCGCTCGACGACGACCTCCTCGAAGCCGTTCTCGAGGCGCGAGGTATCACCAAGCGTGGTGCATTGCGGCGCCAGAAGCGGTACATCGGTAAACTGATGGGACGGCTCGACGATCCGGAACCGATTCGGCAGGCGCTCGTACGCCTGCGCCGCAACTAGGCGTGAATGTCAGGAATCTGCAATGAGTATTGATGTCGGCATCATCATGGGCTCACGCTCCGACTGGGAGACGATGCGCCATGCCTGTGAAACGCTCGACGAGCTTGGCGTTTCTTACGAAGTCAGGGTGGTGTCTGCGCACCGGACTCCTGACCTGCTGTTCGAATACGCAGGTTCCGCAGTCGATCGCGGCCTGAAGGTCATTATTGCGGGCGCCGGCGGCGCCGCACACCTGCCAGGAATGACAGCATCCAAGACGCGCGTTCCGGTGCTCGGTGTACCGGTACAGTCGAAAGCGCTGAGCGGCATGGATTCATTGCTGTCTATTGCACAAATGCCCGCCGGCGTACCGGTCGGAAGCATGGCGATCGGCCGGGCCGGCGCGGTCAACGCTGCGTTGCTGGCGGCCGCCATCCTCGCCAACGACGACCAGGCCGTCGCCGACGCGCTCGACGACTTCCGAAAAAACCAGACCGACAAGGTCCTGGCCGACAACGACCCGCGCGCGTAAGCTCATGCGTATCGGCATCATTGGCGCCGGCCAGCTCGGCCAGATGCTGGGTTTCGCGGCCAGCGACCTCGGCGTTGAATGCGTGTTCCTCGACCCGTCCGACCAGCCACCTGCGGCAGCCTGTGGCGACGTGATCCAAAAACCGTTCGACGACCCCGCGGCGCTTGCCGAACTTGCTGCTACCTGTGACGTCGTGACCTATGAGTTCGAGAACGTGCCGGTGGAAGCACTCCACCGAATCGAGAACGACGTGCCGGTCTACCCGCCGGCGAGCGCCCTGCAGCATTCACAGGACCGACTGGCCGAGAAACAGCTGTTCGAACAGCTCGGAATTCCGTTGCCCGGCTATCGCGTCGTGGACACACGCGCCGATATCGAGGCGGCCATCGACGAACTCGGCCTGCCGATTGTCATCAAGACGCGACGGCTGGGCTACGACGGCAAGGGCCAGTTCGTAATTCGCGACCGAAGCGACATCGACGGGGCCTGGCGGGCGATCGGCGGCAACGCCCTGATCGCCGAGCAGTGGGTCCCGTTCGACTTCGAGGTCTCCTGTATTGGCGCTCGTAATCTCGACGGCGAAGTCGCGATCTACCCGCTCAGTCACAACGTTCACGAGGGCGGTATTCTGCGCACGTCGCGTTCGCCCGTCGATGCGCCCGCGCTGGCCGAAAACGCCGAGGGTTACGTACGAACCATGCTCGAACACCTCGACTACGTCGGTACGCTCGCGCTGGAGCTTTTTGTCTGCGGCGAGAAGCTGCTGGCCAACGAGTTTGCGCCGCGCGTCCACAACTCCGGCCACTGGTCAATCGAGGGCTCGAAGACCAGCCAGTTCGAAAACCACCTGCGAGCCATCCTGAATCGGCCCCTGGGTTCGACCGAAAGCGTTGGTCATGCCGGCATGGCCAACCTGATCGGCAGCATTCCTGCTCGCGCCAGGACCATCGACGACACTTACCTCCACGACTATGGCAAATCGCCACGGCCCGGCCGCAAGCTCGGGCATATCACCGTGATCCGCGATACGACCTCCGCACGCGACGAGATTCTCGACTCTGTCCACCGTACTGTGACGCAGTCCACGGTCTGAGCCGGGAACACGCCATAGCCGGGGGGTGCCAAAAGCAGGTACACTCGATCCGCATATGTCGTACCTTGAGCACTTCAATCTGCAGGAGCAACCATTCCGGTTGACGCCGGACCCCGAGTTCCTCTACTGGAGCAAGCAGCACGCGCGTGCGAAAGCCTACATGGAGTCTACCATCTGGCTCGCCGACGGCTTTGTCGTCATAACTGGCGAGATCGGATCGGGCAAGACGACCTTGTTGCAGTCGTTCCTGTCCGAGCTCGATGACGACGTCGTCTATGCGGTCGTATCGCAGACGCAGCTTACGCCAACGCAGTTTCTGCAATCCGTACTTACGGAATTCGGATTCAAGCCGTTTGACAAGCGCAAGGTCGAGCTGCTCGACATGCTCAACATGTACCTGATCGAGCAGTATGCAAACGGCAAGAAAGTCGTACTCATCGTCGACGAGGCGCAAAATCTGTCGGGCAAGGTACTCGAGGAAATCCGCCTGATGTCTGGTGTCGAAACCCACAAGGAGAAGGTGCTGCGCATCATCCTCGCGGGTCAACCCGAATTGCGCGATACGCTCGAAATGCCGAGCTTGAAGCAGCTCGTACAGCGCGTTCGACTGCGGTTTCATATCGGACCGCTCGACAGGCACGAGATGCGCGAGTACATCGAGCATCGCCTGGAGGTTGCGGGCGCGCGCGAAAAACGCCTGTTCGCGGATAACACGTACGACATCATCCACAAATACTCGGGCGGCGTACCGCGCCTGATCAACACGCTTTGCGACACGGCCCTGCTTTGCGCATTTGCGGACGAGAAGCCCGGCGTTGGCCATGACGACATCATGGCCGCAGTTGTCGAACTCAATTGGCAAGAACACGAGAGCACGACAGGCCTTCACCAGAAGCTTCAGGAGATCCAGGAGCGCGAAATGAACAGCAACGTCACGCGCCTGGAAGTCCGTTCGGATGGTGCCGTGATTTCCGAACAATCTTTCCCGCCCGGCCGCATCATCATCGGCCGCTCGCCGGACAACGAGGTCTACATCAAGAGCAAGTTCGTCAGCCGTCACCATGCGCAGCTGATCAGTGACGATAACGGTGCGGTGATCGAGGATCTCAACAGCACGAACGGTGTGTTCCTCGGCGAAAAGCAGATCAAGAAATACCGCCTGCGCGACGGCGATGTCATTTCACTCGGCGTCCACGAGCTCGTCTATCGTGACCTGCGAGGAGCAGACGCAATGATCGAGGACCAGCTCGACGACAAGGATGAAGGCGCCGACGAGAAAGCGATCGACGAACAGGAAACGGCCTGAGGGCTCGTCGCCAACTTCTATTTCAACAGGCTTCTAGAGATCCTGACGCTGACCGGCACGGCGGTCGGTTTCCCGGTAGTCGCGGCGCTTGAGCAACACCACGAGCCCCGCGACCAGGCAGACCAGGCCGAGAATGAAACAGACCGTAGGCCAGTAGCCGTGATCGAGGTACATCGAGGCGGCCAGCGAGATCGCTCCGGCTAGCAGATAGAAATACGGCAGACTTTCATAAATCGGCTTCGAGACCCACATATTGTTGTCGCTATTCGCCCCGGGGCCGATTTATTCTCCATAGCCCGGGCCGCTTGTCAAAACCCGTGACGAAAAAGACCCGGCCAGAGGCCGGGTCTTGCTGTAGCGATGGGGGCTTCGCAGACCCGTGGCCTGCGCAGCTGGATCAACGGCCGACGCCGAATATTCCGAGAATGCGCGAGAGAATCGACTCGGACAGGCCGTCGACCGCCAGGTCCGGTTCGTAGTCACTCGCGTCGCTGCGGAGCCCCTGCACGAATTGCTGCGAGTTCCCGTCCATGTCCTGTTCTGTAATTGTGCTTTCGAATGCCATCGTCTATCCCTCCGTGAGACTTACCGACTGTACTCCAGCCATATGTTGAATGAAGTGAGGCACCTCACACTGTGACGTGTGAAGTCCAATTTTCCCGGCTTATGTGAAGTCAGGCCGTACCGCCTACTGTCAATTCGTCGATTCTCAGTGTCGGCTGCCCGACGCCCACCGGCACCGACTGGCCCTCTTTGCCGCAGGTTCCAACGCCGGTGTCGAGCTCCAGATCACTGCCGACCATCGAGATCCGGTGCAGCGCATCCGGACCGTCGCCGATCAACATCGCGCCCTTCACCGGGGCACCGAGCTTGCCGTTCTCGATCAGGTACGCCTCGCTCGCGGAAAAAACGAATTTACCGGACGTGATGTCGACCTGGCCGCCACCGAAATTGGGCGCATAGATTCCTTTGTCGACCGAGGCGATGATCTCTTCGGGGTCATGGCTGCCCGCAAGCATGTAAGTATTCGTCATGCGCGGCATTGGCACGTGCGCGAAAGACTCCCGGCGGCCGTTGCCGGTGGGCGCCACTCCCATGAGACGCGCGTTGAGTTTGTCCTGCATATAGCCGCGCAGAATGCCGTCTTCGACGAGCACGGTGTTCTGTGCTTCGGTTCCCTCGTCGTCGACCGACAGCGAGCCGCGTCGACTCGCGATCGTGCCATCATCGACAATCGTGCAATGCTCGGACGCGACTTTCTGACCGACCTTGCCGCTGAACGCCGAGACGCCTTTGCGATTGAAGTCGCCCTCGAGACCGTGCCCAACGGCTTCGTGCAGCAGGATCCCGGGCCAGCCGCTGCCAAGCACCACGGGCATCGTGCCCGCCGGTGCGGGTTGTGCCTCGAATTGAACGGCCGCCTGGCGGACAGCCTCGCGCGCAAACTGCATGGGCAGATCGCCGTCGATGAAGTAACCGAGATCGGACCGCGCGCCGCCGCCCGCGTAGCCCTGCTCGCGCTGGCCGTCTTGCTCCAGGATGACGCTGACGTTGAGCCTGACCAGCGGCCTGACGTCCGCCGCTATCGTGCCGTCCGATGCCGCGACGAGAATGAGGTCCTGGCTGCTGGCCATACTGACGATGACCTGTTCGACACGCTTGTCGAGCGAGCGCGTTGCGGCATCGAGTTCCAGGAGCAGTCGTGTCTTTCGCTCGTCGCTGATACTTGTCGTCGGGTCCGCGGACGAATACAGCGCGATCGCGTGGCGACGCTCCCACGCCCTCTCACTGTTTTCCTGGCCGTGTCGGACGATCGCTCGTGCGGCGCTCGCCGCCGATTGCAGGGCCGGCAGCACAAACTCGTCGGAATACGCGAATCCGGTCTTCTCGCCGCTATTGGCGCGCACACCCACACCCTGGTCGACGCTGAAGCTGCCCTCGCGAATGATCCCGTCTTCGAGCGTCCAGCTTTCCTGGCGACTCACCTGGAAGTAGAGGTCGGCGTAATCAACG
>JAAUYD010201402.1_pt1 | contig 29066 bp, 25 predicted proteins | sample 7278101 | NCBI WGS metagenome assembly JAAUYD01 (sample SAMN14350128, study PRJNA611818) | marine sediment metagenome | isolation source: surface marine sediment (0.6m) | place: French Polynesia: Moorea | collected 2018-08
CACGGGCGGCCGATCAGGGCTGGTGGCTCACGCCCTGGAGCGCGCCGCCCGTGCCGCGGCCCGGATCGTCGGGCCGCGGCACCCCGCCTGGTGTCGCGGGTGGGGCTGCTTCGGCCTCGCTAGTCTGGGGCCTCGTAGGAGCCCCCCATGCCGCAGCCCGAAGTCCGCCCGCTGACGGGCGCCCTGGGTGCCGAGATCTTCGGCATCGACCTCTGCGAGCTCGACGACGCAGGCTTCGCGGCCATCGAGCAGGCCTTCTTCGACTACGGCGTGCTCGCGATCCGCGACCAGAAGCTCACCGCCGAAGCCCAGCTCGCCTTCGCCCGGCGCTTCGGTGAGCCCGAGGTGCACCCGATCGTCGAGGGCAGCGACGAGCATCCGGAGCTCTTGCGCGTGTGGAAGCCGGCGGGGGCGTCGGCGAGCTTCGGGGTCGGCTGGCACAGCGACAACTCCTTCTTCGAGAAGCCGAGCCTGGGCTCGGTGCTCTACGGAGAGATCATCCCGCCCCAGGGCGGCGACACCCTCTACGCGAGCATGGAGCGCGCCTACGAGTCGCTGTCCGAGCCCTTCCGCGCCTTCCTCGATCCGCTGCGCGCCATCCACGGCGCCGGGCGCGCCTACGACCCGGCAGTCGTCGGCGAGGAGAAGTACCGCGGCGAGGCGCCGCTCAAGTACCGCTACTCGGAGGCGGTCCACGCCGAGGTCGAGCACCCGGTCGTGCGTACCCACCCGAAGACCGGACGTCGCTCCATCTACGTGAACCCGATGTTCACCGATCGCATCGTGGGCCTGACCTCGGAGGAGAGCGACGCCGTGCTCGCCCTATTGTACGCCCACTGCGCCAAGCCCGACTTCCAGTGCCGCCTGCGCTGGCAGCCCGGCACCGTCGCGGTCTGGGACAACCGCTGCGTCTGGCACTACGCGATGGACGACTACCAGGAGTTCGAGCGCGTGATGCATCGGGTGACGGTCTCCGGCGAGCGCCCGGTCTGAGCCGGTGACGGAGGAGCGCCGTGGCTCCCCGCGGCTGCTGGTGCTCGACGCCTATGCCCGCGAAGGACGGAAGGCCCTGGTCGACTCCGGCGCGACGCGGGCCGGCGAGCTGTACGCGAGCCTGCTGCGACGGCTCGTCGCCGATGCGACGATCGACATCGCCTACGCGGCCGACGAGGACCCGGGGCTCCCTTCGGGTGTGGCCCTTCGCGACTACGACGGGGCGGTCTGGACGGGCTCGAGCCTGACCATCCATCTCGAGGGCGACGCGCGCGTCCATCGCCAGGTCGAGCTCGCGAGGAGCCTCCTCGGCGCCGGCGTGAACTGCTTCGGAAGCTGCTGGGCGATCCAGCTCGCGGCGATCGCGGGGGGCGGAAGCTGTGGCCCGAGCCCGCACGGACGCGAGTTCGGCGTGGCGCGCCGCATCGCGTTGAACCCGGCCGGCCAGGCCCATCCCTTGTTCCGCGGCAAGCCCGCCGTCTTCGACGCACTCGCGAGCCACGCGGACGAGGTCACGAGCCTGCCGAGCGGCGCGACCCTGCTCGCGAGCAACGGCTTCTCCGAGGTCCAGGCCGCCGTGATCCCGGTCGGCGAGGCGACCTTCCAGGCCGTGCAGTACCACCCGGAGTACGACCTCCACGAGGTGGCCTGCCTGGCCCGGCTGCGTGCGGAGGAGCTCGTGGCCCAGGGCAGCTTCTCGTCCACCGAGGCCATCGCCCGCTGGTCCGAAGACCTCGAGCGGCTGCATGCCGGTGCCGAGCAGCCAGAGATCGAAGCGCGGCACGGGCTCGGGGACCCGGGGCTCGACGACGACCTGCGTCACCGGGAGGTCGGAAACTGGCTCGACTCGGTGGTGCTCTCCCGCGGCGCCCGGTAGCCCGCTAGCCTCCCGGGCCATGCTCGACCCCCGCTCCCTCTCCGAACGGCGCGACGAGATCGCCGCGAGCTGCCGCGACCGCGGGGTCACAGCCGACGTCGAGGCCGCCGTCGAGCTGCACGAGCGCGTGACGGCGATCCAGACGGAGCTCAACGAGACCAACCGGCGCCGCAACGAGCACCAGGCCCAGGGCAAGCGCAAGATGGACGACGCCGAGCGCAAGGCCCACACCGCCGAGGGCCGCGCGCTCAAGGAAGCCGTCTCGCGCGTCGAGGCCGAGCTCGCCGGGGCGCGCAGCCGCTTCGAGGCCGAGCTCGCGCGGCTCCCGAACTTCATCCACCCGGACGCGCCGCGCGGCGGCGAGGAGGAGTTCCTGGAGCTTCGGCGCGTGGGCGCGCCCGGAGGCTTTCCCTTCGGCGCGAAGGACCATCTGGAGCTGGCGCGCATCCACGATCTCGCCGACTTCGAGAGCGGCGCCAGGGTCGCGGGCCAGAAATGGTACTACCTGAAGAACGAGGCGGTGCTGCTCGAGATCGCGCTGCAGCGCTACGCCCTCGACGTCCTGATCGAGGAGGGCTTCACCCCCTACACGACTCCGGACGTCGCACGACCCGAGCTCGTCTCCCACATCGGCTACAACCCGCGCGGTGAGGAGACGCAGATCTACTCCCTGGAGAACTGGGACCTGTGCCTGGTCGGCACGGCCGAGATCACCCTCGGTGGGCTCTTCGCCGACCGCATCCTCGAAGAGGAGGAGCTGCCCATCAAGGTGGCCGGCGTCTCCCACTGCTTCCGCACCGAGGCCGGAGCGGCTGGCCGCGAGAGCAAGGGCCTCTATCGCGTGCACCAGTTCACCAAGACCGAGATGTTCGTGGTGACCCGGCCGGAGGACTCCGAGGCCATGCACGACCAGCTGGTGGCCATCGAGGAGCGCCTGTTCCTGGGCCTCGAGCTCCCCTACCGCGTGATCGACATCCCGTCGGGCGACCTCGGGGCACCGGCCTACCGCAAGTTCGACATCGAGGCCTGGATGCCGGGCCGCGGCGAAGGCGGCGAGTACGGCGAGATCTCGAGCGCCTCGAACTGCACCGACTATCAGGCGCGGCGCCTGAAGGCGCGCTTCCGGCGCAAGGGCGGCAAGCGCAACGAGTTCGTCCACATGCTGAACGGCACCGGCATCTCGAACGCGCGCACGATCCTCGCCCTCCTCGAGAACCACCAGCAGCAGGACGGCAGCATCACGATCCCCAAGGCCCTCGTCCCCTACGTGGGCCGGGAGCGGATCGGTGGCGAAGGCTGAGCCCAAAGCGCGCGGCGAAGGGCCGGAGGCGCGCAGACTCGTCCTCGGGACCGCCGGTCACATCGACCACGGCAAGTCGACCCTCGTTCGCGCGCTGACGGGAGTCGATCCCGACCGCCTCCCCGAGGAGCAGAAGCGCGGGATCACCATCGAGCTGGGCTTCGCCCCTCTGCGCCTCTCGGACGAGGTTCTGCTCGGCGTCGTCGACGTGCCGGGACACGAGAAGCTCGTGCGCACCATGGTGGCCGGCGCGTCCGGCATCGACCTGCTGCTCCTGGTCGTGGCCGCCGACGAAGGCGTGATGCCGCAGACCCGCGAGCACCTGGCCATCGCGCGGCTGCTCGGCCTGCGGCACGGCGTCGTCGCCCTCACCAAGACCGACCGCGTCGACGAGGACGTGACCGAGCTCGCCGTCGAGGAGGTCCGCGAGATCCTCGGTGGGACGAGCCTCGAGGACGCCCCGGTCGTCCCGGTTTCCGCGACCGAGGGCCGCGGCCTCGATGCCCTGCGCGACGCCCTGCTCGCGCTCGTCCCCCGCGTGCTCGAGGCCGCTCCGCTCGGCGGCCCCGCTCGCCTGCCCGTCGACCGCTCCTTCGCCATGCGCGGCTTCGGCAGCGTCGTGACGGGCACCCTCGCGGGCTCGCCGCTCTCGGTGGGAGACACCGTCGAGGTGCTCCCGGAAGCAAAGCGCGCCCGGGTGCGCGGGCTGCAGCGATTCGGCGAGTCGCTCGAGCGGGCGCTCCCCGGCATGCGCTGCGCGGTGAACCTCCAGGGGCTCGAGCGCGACGAGATCCAGCGCGGCTGCGTGCTCTGCGCGCCGGGACGGCTCCCGAGCAGCGAGCGTCTGGACGTGCGCGTGCAGTGGCTCGACGGCGCGCCTCCCTTCGGGCCCGACCCGGTGGCCGTCGAGCTGCTGGTCGGCACCGCGGAGCGCCGTGCCCGGCTGGCCCCCATCGGCACCGGACGCATCGCGCCGGGCGAGTCGGCCTTCGCGCGGCTCCACGTGGACGGCCCGCCCGTCGCCGTGCTGCCCGGCGATCGCTTCGTGGTGCGGGGGTTCGCCGCCCTGCCCGGCGGCGGCGCGACCCTCGGCGGGGGCGAGATCGTCGACGTGGCCCCTCCTCACCGCCGACGCAGCGACCCCGTACTGCTCGAGGAGCTCGACGAGCTCGCGAAGGGCGACGTCCAGCGCGGGCTCGTGCTGCGCGTGACCCGCGCCGGCTTCGGCGGGGTGTCGAGCGCGAGCCTCGCGCTCGAGACGGGGCTCGAGGCGAAGGACGTCGACGAGCGCCTTCGCGCGGAGCCCCTCGTGGTGGGCACCGGCTCCGGCTGGATCGGCGCCGAGGCCGCGGCCGACCTCGAAGGCAGGCTGCTCGCCGCCCTCGACGCCTATCATCGCGACGAGCCGCTCAAGCCGGGCATCCCGCGACGCACCCTCCTCGGCATGCTTCCGGACAACACCGGCGCGGAGACCTTCGAGGCGCTGCTCTCGCGCCTCGAGGCCCGCGGCGCCCTCCTCCTCGAGGCGCAGATCGTGCGCGCACCCGACCACGTGCCGCGGCTCACCCAGCGCCAGGAGGCCCAGGCCGCCCACCTGCGCGCCGACGCCATGGCGTCGGGCCTCGAGCCGAAGACCCAGCGCGACCTCGCCGCCGAGCTGCAGATCGAGGAGAGCGAGCTCGCCGAGCTGCTCGCCCACCTGGAGCGCGACGGCTCGCTGACGCGGGCGGGCGACCTGTTCTTCGATCGCGTGGTGGTGGACGAGCTGCGCGAGTCGCTGATCACCCACCTGCGGGAGCACGGGAGCATCGGCACCCAGGCCTACAAGGACCTGATCGGCACCTCCCGCAAGTACGCCGTGCCGCTGATGGAGCTCTTCGACTCCGAGCACCTGACCGTGCGGCGCGGCGACGAGCGGGTATTGCGCCGGGGCTAGCTCCGCCCTTCCGCCCCTCCGCCTAGCGCACGCCACGGGCCAGGGCGGCGACGGCGTCGCGGCCGTAGCGCAGGGGCTCGGGCAGGAAGTCTGGCGCATCGGCGCCGAGCCCGTCGGGCACGAGGCCGAGCCCGAGCACCGCCGCCGCGCAGACGCAGATGACGAGCCACTCGCCCGCGGCCGCGCGCCGTGGCGGTGCGGCCTCCGCTCCCTCGTTTGCCGGCCCGTAGAGATGCAGGGGAATGCGCAGGCACGTGACGAAGCCGAGCCCGCTCGCGCCGGCGCACAGGGCCACGGCCGCGGTGCGTCCGGAATCGAGCGCGACCGACAGGATCTCGAGCCGCGCCACGAAGCCGAGCGTGCCGGGCACGGCGGCGAGCCCGGCGGCGAAGAGCGTGAACGCCGCCGCAAGCGCCGGGCGACGCAGACCGAGCCCGCGCAGGTCCTCGAAGTGCGTGTGCTCGGAGCGGCCGGCGGAGAGGCTCAGCAGCACGGCGTAGGCACCCATGCCGACGAACACGAAGGACAGCAGCTGGTCCAACGCCGCGGCGTGTCCCGCGCGGGATCCGGTCGAGAGCCCGAGGAGGACGAAGCCCGTCTGCCCCACGATCAGGTAGGCGAGCAGACGCTTGAGGTCGCGCTGGACGAAGGCCATCGCGAATCCGACGAGGAGGCTCGCCGCCGCTCCGGCGAAGAGCACGGGCTCGAGCGACTCGTGCAGGGCGCCCAGGCCGACCACCAGGAAGCGCAGCAGGGCGATGGCCGCGCTCGCGCGCACGGCCACCGCGAGGAGCGCCGTCGCCGGGAGCGGCGAGCCCTCGTGGACGTCGGGGACCCACTGGTGGAAGGGGAAGGCGCCGATCCGGAAGGCGAGCGAAGCGAGCACGAGTGAAACGCCCGCCATGGCCAGGGGATCGGCGGGCTCGAGCCCGCGCCGGATGCCGACGAAGGAGGTCTCGCCCGTCGCGCCGAAGAGGAGCGAGCTCCCGAAGAGCAGGAGCGCCGTTGCGAAGCCGCCGAGCAGGAAGTGCTTGAGGGCCGCCTCGGCGCCCCCTCGCTCTCCCCCGTCTCGGGTCGCGCCGCGGCCGGTTGCGAGGGCGGAGAGCGCGTGCAGCGGCAAGCTCGCGAGCTCGAGCGCGAGGAAGAGGCTCAGCAGGTCGGCGGCGCACACGGCGGCGGCGCAGCCCAGGGTCGAGAGCAGGAGCAACGCGTGGAAAGGGCCGGGCGGAAGGCGCAGCTCCCGCACGTGCTCCACCGAGGCCAGCACCAGGAGCCCGGCCGCGGCGACGGCGAGGCCCGTGCCGAGGTTCGCGAGTCGGTCGAAGAGCACGAGGCCGCGCCGGTCGTGGGACGAGAGCCCGGGATCGAACACGCGGGCGCCGCCCGTGTCGAAGCCCTGCACGGCGAGCACGAAGACCCCCGCGAGGACGCACACCGCGAGCAGGGCGAACAGGCTGCCGCGCCACGCCTCGGTGAGGGGACGGCCGAGGAAGCTCCGACGACGCAGCAGCAGGACGTCCACGGCGACCACCCCGAGCACCCCCGCCGCAAGCCCGATCAGCGGAAGGATCGCACCGGGGTCCACCTGCGGGATCAAGGCTGCGCCTCGTCGTCGAGCACGCGGGCCCGCGCGACCGTCTGCGCCACCCTGGCCACACCCTCGGGCTCGGGCAACGCGAGGCGTTGCTCCATCACGCGCCGCAGCTCGCCGACGCTCGGCTCGAGCCGCTGCAGGAAGGTCGCGGGATGGAGGCCGATCCAGAAGATCGGGACCAGCACCGCGAGGACGACCGCGCGCTCGCGGCGATCGAGATCGATCAGGCCGCGATTCGCCGGGTTCTCGACGGGGCCGAACAACACGCGACGGGTGCCCCACAGCAATGCGACGGCGCCGATCCCGATCGAGAGCGTCGCCAGCAGGGTGAGCCCCGGCCACGGCCCGAAGCTCGCGAGCAGCACGAGCAGCTGCCCGGCGAAGCCCGAGAGCGGCGGCAGGCCCATGGCCGCGAACGCCACGAGCCCGAGCAGCGTCGCGAAGGCGGGCATCGGCCGCGCGATTCCGCCGAACTCCGAGAGCTCCTGCCAGCCGCGCCGCTCGGCGAGCATCCCGATCAGCAGGAAGAGCCCCGTCCACGCCAGGCCGTGGCTCAGCAGGTGGAGGACGCTGCCCTCGATGCCTTCGAGCCCGAGGCTCGCGATGCCGAGCATCACCACCCCGAGGTGCACGATGGAGAGCGACGAGACGATCCCCTTGAGGTCGCGGCGCAGCAGGCCGAGAACGCCCGCGTACAGCATCCCGACCACCGCGAGCCCCGCGATCCAGCCGGCGGCCTCGGCGCTCACGCCGGGGAAGAGCGGCAGGGCCACGCGCAGGAAGCCGTAGATCCCGAGCTTGGCGAGCACGCCCCCGAGCAGCGCGTCGACGCCGCTCGGCGCCGAGCGATCGGCCGCGGGCAGCCAGACGTGGAGCGGGAGCATCGGGCCCTGGATCGCGAAGCCCAGGGCGAAGGCGACGAAGAGCCACAGCGGCTGCTGCCAGAAGGGGGCGTCGTCGCCCGCGCGAACGTCGAGCGGGACGTCGATCCGGACGTCGAGCAGCGAAGGCAGCCCGCCGCCGGGAACGGCGACCAGGTCGAGCGATGGGAAGCCCATCTGGTCGGCATGGAGCGATCCGAGGCCGAGAGTCGCGAGCAGGATCAGCAGGGAGGCCGTGAAGGCCGAGAGCAGCAAGCGGTTGGCCGCCGCGATGCGCTCGGCCCGCGGGCCGATCCCGAGGCCACCGATCAGCGCCGCCGCCGGGGCCCAGGCCATCCAGTTGAACAGCTGCAGCGGAAGCAGGTTGAGCGAGGCGAAGCTTCCGAGCAGTCCCGTCTCGAGGACCAGCATCGCGAAGACGTAGCGGGGGTCGCGCGCGTGGCTGCGAAACACCGCGAGGAAGATCAAGGGGAACACGAACGCGGTGAGCAGGATCAGCAACAGCCCGATGCCGTCGAGCCCGAAGAACAGGTTCGCTCCGAACGAGGGGAGCCAGGGCACGTGGGTCACGAACTGGAAGCCGGTGTCGGTCGGGTCGAAGGAGACGAAGAGAGCCAGTGCCACCGCGAACGCCGCCGAAGAGACCCCAAGCGCGGCCCAGCGGAAGAGGCTCTCGAGCCCGCGTCCCACGAGCGCGAGCAGAAGCGCCAGCACGAGAGCGGTCGTGGCCGGAGCGGCGACCAGTGCGGCGAGCCAGCCGGCCCCGCTCACGGCCGCAACCAAACGAGCAGCGCCAGGGTGCCGACGAGCATGAGCAGCAGGTAGCCCTGGGCCTGGCCCGACTGCAGGGGACGCAGCGAGTGCTGGATCGACCGGCCGACGACGCGCGACGAACCGGTCAGCACCCGCCTCGAGGCCACCCGCGACTCGACGCCCCGCAGCAGCACGCGGTCGGCCTGGCGCAGGGTGGGCCGGACGGCGCGGCGGATCAGCTGGGGCGTCTCGAACAGGGCGCGGGCCGCGCGTCGCAGCGGCGGGAAGAGCCGGACGCGCAGCGCGCGCAGACGTTCCGCGAGCCCGAGGGAGCCGAGGTCCGGGACGCGCCAGGCGAGCAGGGCTGCGGCGCCCGAAACACCGGCCAGCAGGAAGGCGAGGCGCCGCTCGGTTCCGTGGGAGACGTCGTAGAGGAAGGGGGGCAGCACCGACGTCACGAAGTTCGCGAGGCTGTTGCTCTCGGCGTCGGCCACCGGGAAGGGATTGAGGGCCCCGGACGGCCCGAGCCAGCCGATGAAGAGCGCGAGGAAGCCGAGGACGAAGAGCGGCGAGAGCGCCCCGAGCCCGCCTTCACCCGCCGCGAGCCGGGTCGCGTCGGCGTGCCGCGCCGGACCGTGGAAGAGGGTCAGCCACAGGCGCGTGATCGAGAAGGCCGTTACGGCCTGGGCCGCCAGCGCCGTGGCCTGGAGGACGGCGCGCCCGGGGAGCTCGGAGAGCGCCATGACGAGAAAGAGCTGATCGCGCGAGAAGAAGCCCGCCGTGAAGGGGATGCCCACGGCCGCCGCCCATCCGCAAACGAAGACCGCGTGGGTGCGCGGCAGCGAACGCCACAGCGCACCGCCCGCCGTCGGGTCGAGATCCTGGTGGGGAGCCAGCCCGAGGGCGCGCGAGACCGTGGCCAGGCACAGGAAGAGCACGGCGATGCAGGCGGCCTGGGTGACGAGGTGGAAGAGCGCGGCCGAAGGGGCCCCGAGGCCGATGGCCACGAACCCGAGGGACACCTGGACCAGCCCGACGTACACCAGGTTGCGTCGCGCCTCGCGTTGCACCAGGGCCGCGAGCGAGGCCAGCAGGGCCGTGGCAACACCCATCCAGGCGACCCAGGGAAGGACCCCGGTCGCCGCGCCGAGCAGAGGATCCACGCGACACAAGAGGATCAGCGCGGCGGGGAGGCCGGAAGTGGTGAGCAGCAGTGCGAGCGCCGGAGCCGGCGCGCGGGCCGTGTCGCGCGCGAAGAACTGGAAGGGGACCTGGGCGGCCCGGCAGGCCGCGGCCACGACGAAGCCGATGCACGAGAGATTCGAGACGGACCACTGGGCGCCGAGGGCGGCCATCCCCGGAAGTGCGCTCCAGAGCATGGGTGTCCCGAGGGTCTGCTCCTGCAAGGCGGGCGCGCTCGCCGAGAGGCCGCGGAAGCCGAGCTTCGGCGAGCCCGTCTCGCTCGACGCCCATGCGAGCAGCAGCAACGTCCCGAGCAGGGCGACGTCGGCTATGAGCTGCACGCCGAGCACCCGCGTCGCTCCCCGCGCCGCGCGCGCGTCGAGGTACCAGTACCCGATCAACAGGTGGGCACAGACGCCGAGCAGCTGCCAGCCGAGGAAGAAGACGGCCAGGTTCTCGGCCAGGACGAGCAGGAGCAGGGATGTCGTCGCGAGATCGAGGAAGCACAGCAGGCGCTGGAAGCTCGCCTCCTCGCGAGGGTCCGCCGGCAGCGTTGCGCTCGCGTGCAGCGTCACGAAGAACGCGATGCCGGTGGCGAGCAGGCAGACGACCGCCGCGAGGGGATCGAAGAGCAGGGTGGCCTCGATCTGCAGGCGACCCGCACCGATCCAGGTGAAGACGTCGTCCATGAGCGCCGGCTCGGGCCGCGTCGATGCCACGAGCTCGAGCAGCAAGGCGAAGCTCGCGGCGAAGGAGAGTCCGAGAGCCGTGCAGGAGAGTGCCGTCGCCGCGGCGACGCGCAGCGGAGTTCGCAGCAGACCGATCGCGAGCGCGTGGATCGCCGCCGAGAGGAGCGGCAGGGCCGGGATCCAACGAATCCAGTCGGTGGCGACGGCTTCGCTCACCGGCGCTCACCCACGGAGTCGACTCGCCGCGTCGGTGCGCAGGCTCCCGCGCTGACTGCGCAGCGCCACCAGCACCCCGACGCCGACCACGAGCTGGAGCACGCCCACGGCGAGTGCGAAGACGGCCAGGCCCTGGCCCGCCGCATCACCGAGCCGCTCTGCGAAGGTCACGAACGAGAGCACGATCGCGCCGAGCATGAGCTGCAGGCACGCGAGCACGGCGATCCAGTTCGCGCGCGCGAGGAGGCCGATGGCGCCGAGCCCGAAGAGGACGACCGAGAGCGCCAGCACGTGCGCGAGGGGAGCCAACTCAGTCTCCCCTCGACCAGAGTGGAACGCCCAGCAGCACGCCGAGCGCGAGGAAGGCGAGGCCCGCGACGGCGAGGGCGCGGTCGGCGAAGAGCCAGAACGAGAGCGCAGCGACCCGGCCGAAGCCCGGCGCCCGATCGGCCGCGGGCAGGTCGAGACCGGCCACGAAACCCCCGAGCCAGAGCAGCGCCGTGAGCGCGACGCCCGTCCCGAGCACGGCCGTCAGCGGAAAGCCCCGGGGCTCGTCCTCGCGATCCTCGGAGCCGGGCTCGGCCGAGGCGAGGGACAGCAGCGCGCTCGCCGCCACGCCGAGCAGGAGCACCTGCAGCGCGCCGATCCAGAAGGCGCCGAGCCCGGCGCAGAGCACGGCGAGCCCGAGCGCGTTGGCCGCGAGCCAGAGCGGCGCCTGGCGGGGCCCGCCCCGTCCCAGCACGAGAGCCACGGCCGCCGCGATGCAGGCGGCGGCGACCGGGTAGAAGAGCCAGCCGCTCACGGCGCCCCCGCGCCCAGCCGCGACGCGACGAACGCCGCCGCGAACAGGTTGAGCAGGCCCAGGGGAAGCGCCACGGAGAGCGCCGTCGCCGGCGAGCCCCACGCAGCGGGCCCGGGGAACGACGCCCGAGCGAGGCCGAACACGAGCAGCACGAGAGCCGTCTTCGCGGCGAAGCAGAGCACCTGCAGGGCCGCGACGGCGACCGAGGCGGTGAGCGTTCCCAGGAAGGGCGCGAACAGGGAGGCCACGGCGGGCGCGCTCGAGAAGGGCAGGGTGAAGCCGCCGAGGAAGAGCGTCGTGGTGAGCATCGCGAGGGCGGGCGCCCACAGGGCCTCGGCGAGGCGGCGCGACTCCCGGCCATCGACCGATTCCCGGCCACCGACCCGTTCCCGACCCCCGACCCATTCCCGGCCACCGACCCGTTCCCGGCCCCCGGCCCATTCCCGGCGACCAACCGAAGGGAGCGCCGCGAGCGTGGCCACGAAGAGGGCACAGCCGAGCGGCTGGACGAAGAGCCCCCAGGCCGGGAGCGGAATGCCGAAGGGCCAGAGCAGCTGATCCTGCTGGCGCACGAGCTCGAGGGGGCGCAGGCTTCCGGCGACTCCGGCGAGACCCGCCGCGCACAGCACGAGGGGAGCTCCGAAGGCGAGCCCGGCGAGAGCGACTTCGCCGCGCCGTTCGCCCTCGCGCACGAAGAGCCATCCGATCGCGACGAGCGCGGCGACGCCGAGCATCGCCTGCAGTCCGGCGTCGGCATCCCAGGCGACGAGGGTGATCTCGAGGTCGCCGGGGCCCACGACGGCACCGAGCGGAATCAGGGCGAGCAGCACGGCGATCGGCAGCGCATGGAGCAGCAGCCAACCCACGTCCTCGCGCTCGGGTCGGCGCAGCCGACGGGCGAGACGGCGGCCGAGGCTCCGGAACGTCGTCGCATCGGCTTCGTCTTCGCCGCGAGAGACGAGGGCGAGCCACGCGCGCCCGAGCCCGAGCGCGACTCCGACGGCCAGGAGCCAGGCGAGCCCCGGGACGATCAAGCTGCAAGACCCCGGACCGGGCTCACCCGAAGGAGCCCCGGCGAAGCAGCCAGAGCCAGCCGAGCCCGAGCGGGATCACGATCGTGCCGAGCACGCCGAGCCCGAAGGCGCCGAGCGAGCGAAGAGCGACACCGAAGAGTGGCAGCAGCGCGCCGATCGCGAAGAACGCGACCAACACCATGCCGAGCTCGAGAGCGCACTCGCTGCCGGACTGGGAACCGGACTCGCTGCCAGAGTCGCGACCGGAGTCGCGACGGGAAGCGGAACCGGACTCGGAGCGAGACTCGGGACCGAGCTCGACCCGCCGCGGGTCCGTCTCCCGCGGATCGACCGGCGGCGTATGCATGCCCGTGGCTCCGGCGTGTCTCGCATGTCCCGGCGCAACTGTCCGTGAACATTGGAGAAAATCGTTTGCAACCTAGCCGTGGGGAAGCCGCGCGTCAACGCGCCGAGACGGCTCTCGGAGCGGCGTCGACCGTTACACTGCGCGCCATGCCGACACCCGTGGCCGTTCTCGGAGGCGGAAGCTTCGGAACCTGCCTCGCCGTGCTCGCCGCGCGCGAGCACGACGTCCGCATGTGGGTTCGCGATTCCGAGATGGCGGAGAGCATCGCGCGCGAGCGTCACAACCCGCGCTACCTGACGGACATCCGCCTCCCGGACAACGTCGTCGCGACCACGCGGCTCGACGAGGCGCTCGAAGGCCGCGAGATCGTGATCTGCGCGATCCCGAGCCACGGCGTGCGCGAGGTGATGGCCGAGGCGGCCAAGCACATGGACCCCGAGGCCATCCTGGTGTCGACGGTGAAGGGCATCGAGGTCGACTCGCTGCTGACCATGGCGCAGGTGCTGCAGCAGGTCCTGCCCGAGAGCTTCCACCCGCGCCTCGTGTGCTTGTCGGGGCCCTCGTTCGCCCGGGAGGTCGCCGAGCGCAAGCCCACCGCGGTCACGCTCGCCTGCCAGGTGGAGAGCTACGCGATGTCGGTTCAGACCGCGCTCTCGTGTCCCTGGTTCCGCTGCTACACGTCGACCGACGTGATCGGCGCCGAGTGCGGAGGCGCCCTCAAGAACGTGATCGCCATCGCGGTGGGAGTGTGCGACGGCCTCGACATGGGCATGAACGCCCGGGCCGGCATCATGACCCGGGGCCTACGGGAGATCACCCGGCTGGGGCAGGCGATGGGCGCCGATCCGATGACCTTCCTCGGCCTGTCCGGCATGGGCGACCTGTCGCTCACCTGCACCGGAGACCTCTCGCGCAATCGGCGGGTGGGGCTCGAGCTCGCGAAGGGGCGCAGCATCCACGAGATCACGGCGGGCATGAGCCAGGTGGCCGAGGGCGTGCGGACGACCGGCGCGGTCTGCGACCTGGCCCAGCGGCACGGGGTCGAGATGCCGATCGCGCGAGCGGTCCGGGCCGTGCTGGAGGGGGCGGTGGGCCCCGCCGAGGCCGGCCAGATGCTCATGGCGCGCCAGCTGCGCAACGAGAACGAGTAAGCGAACGCGTTCCCAAAATCTCCCAACCTGTTGAATTCATTGCATTTGACAGTCCACCCGGTGCTGCCTAGCGTGAGCCTCCGGAGAAATTGAAAATGGCGTTCGATTCCAACGAGAGCGCGGCGACCGCCGAAGCGGAGATCTCCCTCGACGCCCTGCCGGTCGGCGGCCGCGGCGTGGTGGTCGAGGTGGGTGCCGGCGGCCCGATCGGAGGCCGGCTTCGCGACCTCGGCTTCGTCCCCGGAACCCCGGTGACCCTCGAGCGCCGGGCTCCCATGGGAGACCCCGCCGTCTACGTGCTGCGCGGAACCCGCCTGTGCCTGCGCCGGAGCGAAGCGCGCGAGATCCGGATCCGCCCCCTTGGCTGAGGCCACGGCGGCGAGCCCGGGCGGAGCCGATGCCCTCGAGTCGGGCGCGACCGCTCCCCTCCTCGGCCTGATCGGCAGCCCGAACTCGGGCAAGACGACGCTCTTCAACGCGCTCACCGGCCTGCGGGCGCGGGTCGGCAACTACCCGGGCGTGACCGTCGAGAGGCGCGAGGGCTTTGCCACCGTCGGCGACGCCCGCGTCCGGATCCTCGACCTCCCGGGCACCTACAGCCTGACGCCCATCAGCGCCGACGAGGCCGTGGTCAGCGACGTGCTCGCGGGCGAGATCGAAGGCCTCGACGCGCCCGATGGCCTGGTGATCGTGGCGGACGCCAACAGCCTCGACCGCTCCCTGCTCTTCGTCGCCCAGGCCCTCCGGCTCGGCCGCCCGGCGTGCCTGGTGCTCACCATGATGGACGAGCTGCGGGCCCGGGGCGGGGACATCGACTGCGAACGGCTCGCCAATGCCCTCGGCATCCCCGTGATCCCGGTGGTGGGCCATCGCGGCCTGGGCCTCGACGCCCTGCGCAAGCGGCTCGCCGAGAGCCCCGACTGGGAGGCGCCTTCGATCCTGCCGCCCGAGTCGGCCGAGGAGCGGGCCGGCTGGGCCCGCTCGGTGCTCGAGAGCGTTCGCAGCGAGCCGAGCGAGGGCAACCGCCGCACCGAGGCCATCGACCGGATCGTCCTCCACCCGCTGCTCGGCAGCCTGCTCTTCGTGGTGGTGATGACCACCTTCTTCCAGCTGATCTTCACCGTCGCCGCCCCACTGATGGACGCCATCGACGCCGGCGTCGGCGCCCTGGCGGGCTTCGCACGCGAAGTCCTCCCGGCGGGCTTCGCGGCCGACCTGCTGGCCGACGGGGTGATCGCGGGCGTGGGCTCGGTGGTGATCTTCCTGCCGCAGATCGTCCTGCTCTTCGCCCTGCTCTACTTCCTCGAGGACTCGGGCTACATGGCCCGCGCCGCCTTCGTGATCGATCGCGTGATGGCGCGGGTGGGCCTCGAGGGGCGCGCGTTCGTGGCCCTGCTCTCCTCCTACGCCTGCGCCGTGCCGGGCATCATGGCCGCGCGCACCGTGCCCTCGCCCCGACACCGGCTGGTGACGATCCTGGTCGCACCGCTCATGACCTGCTCGGCGCGCCTGCCGGTGTACGCGATCCTGATCGCGGCGTTCGTCCCGGTGCAGACCGTGGCCCTCGGTCTCGGCCTCCAGGGCCTGGTGCTGCTCACCCTGTATCTCGCAGGCACGCTCTCGGCGCTGCTGCTCGCCGCCCTGCTGCGCCGCTTCGTCGCGCCCGGCGAGGGCATGCCCTTCTACCTCGAGCTCCCGCCCTACCGGGTGCCGCCGATCAAGCTCGTCGCCTCCCAGGTCTGGGGCGCCGCCAGCGCCTTCCTCAAGCGGGCCGGGACGATCATCCTGGCCGCTTCGATCATCCTGTGGGTCCTGCTCAACTTCCCGAAGACCGAGGTGCCGGCGGACACGCCCCCCGAGCGCGCCGCCGCCGTGGCCCTCGAGCAGAGCGCCGCGGGCCGGCTCGGACACGCCGTCGAGCCGCTGATCGCGCCGCTCGGCTTCGACTGGAAGATCGGCGTGGGCCTGGTCGCGAGCCTCGCCGCGCGCGAGGTGATCGTGGCCACCCTCGCGCAGATCTACGCCACCGCGGAGGAGGACGAGATCTCCCTGCGCGAGGCGCTGCAGCAGGACCGCGACCCGCGCACCGGGGAGCTCGTCTTCGACCTCGCGACGGTGGCATCGCTGCTGGTGTTCTTCGTGTTCGCGCTGCAATGCGTCTCCACGCTCGCGGTCATGCGACGCGAGACCGCGTCGCTGCGCTGGCCCGCCTTCTCCTTCGTGTCGTTGCTCGCGATCGCGTACGGGGCGAGCTTCGTGACCTACCGGGTCGTCCATGCGCTCACGACCTGAACGAACGCGGCGAGGGGCGTTCTGCTCCGGGCTCGCGCTGCTGTGCCTGGCGCTCGGGGCCGGGGGGCTCGGCTGCGGCCCGCGCTACGCGCGGACGACCATCGTCGAGGGCCCGGTGATCACGGTGAAGCTGCGCGCGGAGAAGGTCAGCGGTGGCCTCCGCGACCGCGGCTACTCGCATCCCGCATCGATCTCGGGCATCCGGCTGGCCCACATCTTCTCGCGCGTCGACGTCCGGCCCTCGGGCAAGGACGGGCAGCGACGCGGCGCCATCCCCACGGCGCTCCTCTACGACGTGGGCGAGGCGGTGTCGGCCGCGCTGGCGAAGGCCGACTCGAGCCAGGAGGTGTCCGTCCAGGCGGTGCGCAAGGCTCGGAACCTCGGGCTCTTCACCAACGTCTACTACACCAGCTTCCTGGTGTGGGTGAAGGGCGACGAGCTCTTCCTGCACTTCTCGCGCAGCGACGACCTGCTCTCCAAAGACGAAGAGGACGAGCTTCGCGAGGCGCGCCGGGACCAGGAGGTCCAGGGCTTCAAGATGATCGCTGCGGAGAGCATCCGCCCACTCGCGGCGCAGACCGTCTCCGTTGCGTGGCGCCACCCGCGCTTCCGGGAGGCGAGCCACCTGCGGATCGACGAACGCGGACAGGTGAGACGCCGTCAGGTCCTGATGGAAGGGGACGGCGAGTCCGACGCGGAGGAGCCCGCGGGCCTGCCGCCGCTGCCGCCGCCGCCCGGGCCCCTCCCGAGCGATCCCGAGATCCTGCGGGCGCTGGCCGATCTCGAAGACGAACGCCGTGCAGGTCGTCTCACGGAGGTCGAGTACCGAAGCCGCAGGGAGCGGCTGCTCGGCGCCTCCGGGCCCTAGAGCCGCGGCCCGAGTCCCAGTTTGGGGCCTCCCGCGCACCCGCGTGGTAGGCTCACCCGACTTGGTGGCACCAAGGATGCCCATGCGCGCCCATCCCCACATCCCCATCGCCATCGGCTCGGCAGAGCTGCGCCCCCGCGCCCTTCGCGGTCTCGCGGCGCTCTCGCTGTGTGCCGGCCTGCTCTTCTTCCCCCTGGCTTCGACCGCCCAGGCGGACGGGCTCGGCGGCTCGCCCTCGCCACTGACCGAGAGCTATGCGCCGGAGGAGCCGGCGCAGGATCCCATCCGACTGGTGATCGAGTCGCCGTCCTCGGGAGGCCAGGTCGAGAGCGAGATGCACATGGCCGAGGTGCGCGGCACCGCCATCGGCAGCGGTGACCAGCCGAGCGCCTACGACGTGATGATCGCCATCGACGTCTCGCGTTCGACCGAGCACGCAAGCGGCGCCGACGTGGATGGCGACGGCAACGTCGGCGAAGACCCGAGCATGGGGCTGTACGCACCGGGCGAGTTTCCCGAGGGCACGAAGTCCACGGATCCCGAGGACACCGTCCTGCACGCCGAGATCGCCGCCGCCCGCGCGCTGATCGCAAGCCTCGACCCGCGCCGCAACCGCGTGGGCATCCTCACCTTCTCCGGCGAGGCCGACCCGAAGACCTGGCGGCGGAAGAGCCCGAACCAGCGCGACGCCAACCTCGAGATCGAGCTGACCCAGGACTTCTCCCGGCTCGACGGTGCCCTCCAGGCCATCCTGGATCGCGGGCCGAGCGGCGCCACCAACTTCGCCGCGGGCATCCGCCTGGCGACCCAGGAGCTCTCGGGCTTCTCCGGCAGCAAGAGCGCGCCGCGGCCGGACGCCAAGAAGGTGATCCTGTTCCTGACGGACGGCGTCCCGAGCTTCCCCGCCGGCCGCTCCGACCGCTCGGATCCCGGAGACGTCGAGGCCGCGGTGAACGCGGCGCGCGTCGCCCAGAGCGCCGGGATCCGCATCAACAGCTTCGCCCTCGGGCCCGACGCCCTGACCAAGCCCCTGGCCGCGACGGAGATCGCCCGGGTCACCCTCGGCACCTTCACGCCGGTGCTCGAGCCGGGCGCCATCGTGGCGGCGCTGCAGTCCGTCTCCTTCGCCAACGTCGAGGACGTGGGCGTCATGAACCTGACGACCCGCGAGGATGCGCCCGACGTCAGGCTGAGCCCGGACGGGAGCTTCGTCGCGTTCGTCCCCGTGAAGGAAGGCCGCAACCGCGTGCTCGTGAACGCGCTCGCCTCCGACGGCAGCGAGGCCAACGTCGAGCTCGAGTTCGACTTCTCGGTGAAGCAGAACATGGACGACCGCATGCGCGAGCTCGAGCTCGCGCGCCTGCGACGCATCAACGACGAGCTGATCCGCCACCTCGAGGCCGAGCGCGTGAAGCGGGAGCGCCGGCTGAAGCGCATGGAGCGTCAGCTCGAGCTCGAGGCGATCAAGGAGTAGCGGTGACCGGCGCCTGAGCGCCGGCCTGCGACTCCGAAGCGAGCTCGGTCAGGGGATGGAAGCTGGTCCACCCGAACCAGTAGGCCAGCACGCCGGGCTCGCGCGGGAGGCTCGTGCCGTCCGGGCCGACGAGGGCGGCCTCGGTGACGCGCCAGACCTTCCCCGCCGCGTCGACGAGCTCATCGGGCGTCGCACCCGGCGTGAAGCGATGGGAGCCCCGCCGGTAGGCACGCACCTCGGCACCGGCGTCGTAGCGGGCCTTGCCGCTGCGCACGCTCTCACCGTCGACGGAGATCGACTCCGCCCGCGCGACGAGCACGTAGGGCTCGCCCAGGTGGTCGGTGTTGGTGACGTCGGCAGCGAGCAGGTCCGCCACGGCCCAGGCCTTCGAGCGGCCGTCCTTCTGCAGGGCGAAGATGCGGGCCTTCGGCGGCAGCTCCTCGCGCGCGCGCCGCACCGGGAACATGGTGTCGGCCGAGGCGAAGTAGCCGGCGTAGGCGGCGCCCGGGTCGTAGGGCCGATCGAAGCCCGTCTTCGGCGAGAGCACGGTCGTGTCGGGGTGGCGCCGACGCCACTCGCCCCAGGTCGTGACCACCGAGGGCAGGACGGCCAGCCGAAGCGGCCGATCGGCCAGGGGGCCGAGGACGGGCTTGCCGGTCAGCTGATTCCACAACGTGCGCGTTCCGCGGTCGACCATCAGCTTGTTCGAGCGCATCAGGAAGCCCGAAGAGCCGAAGTCGACCTTGCCGACGCCTTCCACGCGTCCGTCGTACGCGATGCCCGAGCCGCAGAGCGTGCAGTAGGCGAGCGAGAAGGGGACGCCGGCGATCACGTCGTTGACCATCTCGTGCCAGTCGAGGATGCGCTGGGGATAGGCGCGGGCCACGCCGTCGATGACGATGCCGAAGACGGGCTCGCCATCACCCAGGTAGTCCGCCTTCCCGGCCGGAACGTGCGGCGGCTCGTCGAGGGCGGGAATGCCCTCGTAGGCCACGCCGCCCCAGACGATCTCTTCGGGGCGGATGGTTCGCGGGTACTCGTCGCGAAGCAGCGATTCGAAGTTCTCGTCGATGCGACCGAGCAGCCGGCCCTTCCAGCCGACGAAGCCGGGAGGCGCCTCGAGCTCGGTGCCCGCATACCAGCGCACCCAATCGGGCCAGCGGGTGCCCAGCTCCTGACCCGTCAGGTCTTCGAGGGTGCGGGCGGCCACCACGCGCGTGCCGGGGCCTGCGATGCCGAGCTCGGATGCGCGGATCAGCTCGATCAACGGCCCGACGAAGCGCTGGTCGCGCGCCTCGAGGATGCGATCGATGGCCGCGCGCGCGGCATCACCGTCGGCGCCTTCGAGGGCGGCGAGTGCGGCGCGGGCTTCGACCTCGGGGAGGGGTGCCGCCGCCGCCCCGCTCCAGGGGAGGGCCACGAGCAGGGCGACGGCGAGCTGGGGAAGGGATCGTGGGAAGAGAAACCGGTCGATCACGTCTGGTTTACGCGCCCTCCGCCGGAGCGGTTACACACAGTAGGCGGGAGATTCGCCATGAAACCGCTCCCGCTCTCGCCGCATCAAAGAGACAGGAGACGATTCATGACCCGCATCATCGCTTCCCTCGCATTCTCCGTCCTCCTCGCGGCCCCCGCGCTCGCGACGAAGCCCTCCTTCTACGAGGATCCGAGCCAGGCCCCCGAGGTGCGCCTGCCCAACGAGCCGGTCGAGGCCGTGGGCGATCGACATCCCTACGGCTTCTGGCGCGACCTCGAGCGCACCCAGCGCAGCACCGCCGTCAACGCGCTCGAGCGCCACCGCAAGCCGCCGTCCCAGGAGAAGACCCCCCGAGTTGAGGGCGGATGAAGCCGTCCCGAAACCCGAGGCGGCGGATCGGCGTATTCCCGACCAGACGTCCCGCCCGGCCGACTGGAGGACCCGATGAAGAGCTACGAATCCCTGCTGCGTGAGATCTTCCCCCGCCTCTACGCGGTGGCCTACGCCGAGCTCGGCGCCGAAGAGGCGGCCGCCCTGGCCGCTCAGCACGCCTTCCTGCAGGCCTTCGAGGCCAGCGGAGGCGCGTTCTCGGGGGTCTGATCCCCCGTTTCCGGGCTCCCCCGCGGGCACGCCCCGCGACGCTCCTCGAGCCCCGGCCGGAACGACCGTTTGCACCCCAACGGGGGCCTGCCTACCCTCGAATTTCCCAATTCAGGGTTGATTTCAGGCGCTTGCAGAACCCTTGGGCTGCCCTCCCCCGGGACGCCACCCGGCCCTGCTAAGTGCCCTTCGAGAGAGCGATCATGGCGGACTCCAAGCGCGGGGACGTGACGTCCCAGGCGCCCCGCGTCGGCGATCAGGCCGGCGCCTCTACTCGCTCGGTGCACGGCGGCCAGCGGGATCGGCACAGCGGCTCGACCCTCGTCCCGCCCCTGCACCAGACCTCCACCTTCGTCTTCGAGGACTCGGCCGAGGTCCGGGCCTACGCCGAAGGGCGGCTCGAGCGCGACGAGTACGGGCGCTACTCCAACCCCACCTGGCGGGAGGTGGAGAACAAGCTCTCGGACCTCGAGGGCGGCGAGGCGACGGTTCTGTTCGGCTCGGGCATGGCCGCGGCGACCACGACCTTCCTGGCCCTGCTCGACAAGGGCTCCCACATCGTCGTCACCAACGACTGCTATCGCCGGACCCGGCAGTTCATCCAGCAGGTGCTGAGCAAGCTCGAGGTCGAGGCCACGGTGATCGCGCCGGCCGACCCGATCGCGCTCAAGGACGCGATCCGGGACGAGACGGTCTTCTTCTTCACCGAGTCGCCGACCAATCCCTACCTCCGCGTGATCGACCTTCCCGAGGCCGTCCGCGTGGCTCACGAGCGCGGCGTGAAGGTGCTCGTGGACTCCACGTTCGCGACGCCGGTCAACCACCGGGCGCTCGCCGATGGCGCGGACCTGGTGATGCACAGCGGCACCAAGTACCTGGCCGGCCACAACGACCTGATCGCGGGCACCGTCACCGGCAGCTCCGAAGAGGTGGCTCCGGTCCGCGCCCTGGCCGGCGTGCTCGGCGGCATCCTCGATCCCCACGCGGCCTGGCTCTTCCACCGAGGCCTCAAGACCCTGGCCCTGCGCATGGAGCGCCACAACCACAACGGCCTGGCGGTGGCACGCTTCCTCGAGAGCCAGCCCAAGGTGCGCCGGGTGTTCTACCCGGGCCTCGAGAGCCACCCGGACTACGCCGTGGCGACCCGACTGATGGAGGGCTTCTCGGGAGTCGTGACCTTCGAGATCGACGGCGATCTCGACGACACCATCCGCTTCGTCGACGCCTGCCGGCTCCCCTACATCGCTCCGAGCCTGGGGGGCGTCGAGACCCTGATCGAGATGCCGGTGCTGATGTCGTACTGGGACTACCCGCCGGAGGAGCGGCAGTCGTACGGCATCACGGACAACCTGGTCCGGCTGGCGTGCGGCGTCGAGGATCCGGCCGACCTGATCGGCGACCTCGAGCGGGCGCTGGGAGCCATCTAGAGGGCCTCGCGCGAGTCCATCCTGAGGTAGCCTGCCGGTGCCCGATTTCCCGGCCCGGAGGCTCCACCCCGATGCGACCCGTCTGCCCGCCGCTCGCCCTGCTCACGATCTGGCTGCTCTTCCTCGGATCCGCCGCCCAGGCGGCTCCCCCCTTCGTCGCCTTCGAGAGCGGCTCGGTGCGACCGCTCGCGCTGTCCTCCGACGGCCGCCACCTCTACGCGGTCAACACGCCGGACGCGCATCTCGAGATCTTCCGCGTCGGGAGCGGCGGCCTCCACCACGAGGCCTCGGTGCCGGTCGGACTCGAGCCCGTGGCCGTGGCCGAGCGGCGGCCGGGAGAGGTCTGGGTCGTGAACCACCTGTCCGACTCCGTGAGCATCGTCGATACCCGCAGCCGCCGGGTCACCCGGACCCTGCTGGTGGGCGACGAGCCGCGCGACATCGTCTTCGCGCGGAGCCGCGCCTTCATCACCACCGCGCGGCGTGGCCAGCACCGGACCCACCCTTCGATCGCCGACGTTCCGGGCGCCGGCGACCCGCTCTTCACCACCGATGGCATTCCGCGGGCCGACGTCTGGGTCTTCGACGGACGCCGCCCCGGCGCTCCGCTCGGCGGGAAGCCGCTCGCGATCCTCGAGCTCTTCACGGACACGCCGCGCGCGCTCGCGGTGAGCCCCGACGGCCGCACCGTCTACGCGGCCGGCTTCCACAGCGGCAACGGCACGACCGTCGTCCACGAGGGGCTCGTCTGCGACGGGTTCGAGGCCGCCGAACCCTGCGAGGTCGAGGACACGCCGATCCCGGGCGGCAACCCGGGCCCGGCGACCAACCACGAGGGCGTCCCGGCTCCGGAGGTCGGGCTGATCGTGCGCTTCGACCGCGAGAGCGGGGAGTGGCGCGACGAGCTCGATCGCGACTGGAGCGAGGTCGTGCGCTTCGACCTCCCCGACACCGACGTGTTCGCCATCGACGCCAAGACCCTCGCGACGAAGAACGCGTGGTCGGGCGTCGGCACCATCCTCTTCAACATGGCGACGAACCCGCGCACGGGCGCCCTCTACGTCTCCAACACCGAGGCGCGCAACGAGGTGCGCTTCGAGGGCCCGGGCGAGTTCGTCGACAGCACCGTGCAGGGACGGCTGCACGAGGCACGCATCACCGTGATCAAGGATGGCGACATCGAGCCGCGCCACCTGAACAAGCACATCGACTACTCCGTTCGCCCCTCGCCGCCCGGCACCAAGGAGCACAGCCTCGCCACGCCCGTCGACATGGTCGTGAGCAAGGACGGCAAGTGGCTGATGGTGGCGGCCTTCGGATCCAGCAAGGTCGGCGTGCTGCGCACGAGCGAGCTCGAGGATGACAGCTTCGACCCCACCGTCGCGAGCTCGCGCTACGTCGACGTGAGCGGGGGCGGCCCGGCCGGCCTGGCCCTCGACTCGCGCCGCAACCGCCTCTACGTGGCGACCCGCTTCGACAACGGCGTCTCGGTCGTCGACCTGCGGACGAAGACCGAGACCCAACACGTCCTGCTGCACAACCCGGAGCCGGATCACGTGGTCGCCGGCCGACCCGTGCTCTACGACGCCACCACCACCTCGAGCAACGGCGAGGCCTCGTGCTCGGCCTGCCACGTGTTCGGCGACTTCGACTCCCTGGGCTGGGATCTCGGCGATCCCGACGCCGATCTCGGCGACAACCCGGCCGAGGTGAACCTCGAGGTGATCTTCCTGCTGGCCCAGGCCGGCGGCGAGTTCTTCCCGGACATCAACGGCACGGGCGACCTGCGCGTGTTCAACCCGATGAAGGGACCGATGGCCACCCAGACGCTCCGGGGCATGAAGAACTCGGGGCACATGCACTGGCGCGGCGATCGCGCCGACGGCTTCTTCGGCATCGACCTGCCCAACACCAACGACGCGGACCTCTCCTTCCGCAACTTCATCGTCGCCTTCCCGGGCCTGCTCGGCGCCGACCGGGCGCCCGAGGACCCCGATCTGCAGGACGACGTGCAGCGCTTCGCCGACTTCATGCTCGACGTGGCGCTTCCGCCGAACCCCGTGCGCGCCCTCGACAACTCGCTCACGCCGGAGCAGCAGGCCGGCCGGGACTTCTTCCTGGGCGGGCCCGACGGCACGGAGCTCTCGGACGGCGTGTTCGCCATCCAGGGTCTCACCGGCTTCACCTGCGACGGATGCCACGACCTCGACGCGTCCCAGGGCTTCTTCGGCACCGACGGCAACTCGAGCTTCGAGTTCGAGCAGCAGACCATGAAGGTGCCGCACCTGCGGAACATGTATCAGAAGGTCGGCATGTTCGGGATGGCGGCCGAGCCCTTCTTCTTCACCGTCGGCGACAACGAGCACAAGGGCGATCAGGTGCGGGGCTTCGGCTTCCTCCACGACGGGTCGACCGACACGCTCTTCCGCTTCTTCAGCACGATCGCCTTCGACCCGGAGACCTTCAGCATCGAGTCGCTCGGCATCGAGGGCGGCGGCTTCACCCGCGGCGATCCGCAGCTGCGCGAGATGGAGCAGTTCATGCTCGCGTTCGACACGGACCTCGCTCCGGTGGTGGGGCAGCAGATCACGCTCGACCGGCACAACGCGGCCGAGGTCGGCCCCCGCGTCGACCTGCTGCTCGAGCGCTCGGATGCCGCCTTCACCTCCGAGATCCTGGGAGGCGAGGTGACCGAGTGCGACCTGGTGGCCAAGACCCGCTGGTTCTGGCGCTCCAAGGGCTTCGTGCACACGGGCGGCGGCGAGTTCCTGAGCGACGACGGGCGCACGGTCCGCGACGAGGACCTGCGCTTCTTCTCGCGCTGGGCACCCGTCACGTACACGTGCACTCCCCCGGGCTCGGGGCTCCGCATGGGCGTGGACCGCGACCTCGACGACGCGCTCGACGGCCTCGACAACTGTCCGGCCGACGCCAACGCGTCCCAGGAGGACGCCGACCATGACGGCCGGGGGGACGCCTGCGACAACTGCCCGAACGCCTGGAACCCCTGGCAGCTCGACTCCGACGCGGACGGCCAGGGCGATCGCTGCGAGGAGCGGCGCCGGCCCTGGTGGTGGGGCTGGCTCGGCTGATCCCGGGCCGCGGGGACTAGAGCAGGTCGCCCTGGGCGGGGCGCGAGTGCTCCATGGCCAGGAGCCGGCGCTTCATGTCCAGGCCGCCGCCGTAGCCGCCGAGCTTGCCGCCCGTGTTGATCACGCGGTGGCAGGGGATCACGGGCGCCAGCGGGTTGGCGCCGTTGGCGGTGCCCACCGCCCGCACGGCCCGCGGAGCCCCGATCTGCTCGGCGATCTGGGCGTAGCTTCGGGTCTCGCCGAAGGGAATGGTGAGGAGAGCGCGATAGACCCGGGTCTGGAACGGCGTCGCTCGCAGGTCGAGGGCCAGGTCGAAGGCCTCGCGCCGGCCCGCCAGGTACTCCCCGATCTGGGTGGCGGCGGCGCGGTTGCGTTCGGCCGAGGGCGTGAGCTCCGCCTCGGGGGCGAAGCGCTTGCACCAGCCGGCGAAGCCGCGCCCGGAGGCCCGGGGGAGCTCGACGTAGACGAGGCCCTGGTCGCTCGAGGCGCAGCGCAGGCGCCCGAAGTCGCTGTCGAACTCGGCGGTGTAGAGCACCGGCGCCGGCTCGGCTCCCGCCACGAGCCGGACCGCCGGGGCGGCGGCGGACGGGGCCGCGACGTCTTCGGAGACGGGTGTCTGGACGAACGCCATGCGAGCGCCACAATACCACGAGCATCCCGAGCAGCGGGGAGAATCGAGCTGGCACACCTCCTCGTCTCCGGCGGGGCCGGATACATCGGCAGCCACGTGCTGCGCGCCCTGCGTCGGGCCGGACACACGGCGGTCGTATTGGACGATCTGCGCGCCGGCCGCGCCGACTTCGTGGGCGATGCGCCCCTGGTCCGCTGCGACGTGGGCGACCACGCGGCGGTGGAGCGCGCCTTCGCCGAGTACGGACCCGTCGACGGGGTGATCCACCTGGCGGCCCTGCTCTCGGTGGGGGAGTCGGTGGCCAAGCCCCTCGCGTACTACCGGAACAACGTGAGCGCGGCCGAGGGGCTGATCGAGACGGCGGTTCATCATGGAGCCCGCGCGTTCGTGCTCTCCTCGACGGCCGCGGTCTACGGACACCCGGAGTCCCAGCCCATCCGCGAGGACGCGCCGATCGCGCCCATCAATCCCTACGGCGCCAGCAAGTCGATGGTCGAGCGCATCCTGGCCGACGTCGAGGCCGCCCACGGCATGCGCTACGCGGCGCTGCGCTACTTCAACGCCAGCGGCGCCGACCCGGAGGGCGGCATCGGCGAGTGCCACGAGCCCGAGCTGCACCTGATCCCGCTGGCGCTCGAGGCCGCCGCGGGCCTGCGCCCGGCGCTGTCGCTCTTCGGCAGCGACTACCCGACGCCCGACGGCACCTGCATCCGGGACTACATCCACGTGACCGACCTCGCGCGCGCCCACGTGCTCGCCGTGGAGGGGCTCCTCGAGGGCCGGGAGGGCGGGGCGTTCAACCTCGGCACGGGCATCGGGCACTCGAACCGCGAGGTTCTCGATGCCGTCGAGCGCGTGGTGGGGCTGCCCGTCCCCATCCTCCCCGCCGACCGGCGCCCGGGAGACCCGCCGGAGCTGGTGGCCGACGCGAGCCGCTTCCGCGAGGCCTTCGGCTGGGAGCCGAAGCACTCGGATCTGGACACCATCCTCGAGACCGCGTGGCAGTGGCTGTCGAGCTCCCGAGGGCTGTGAGGCTCCCGTGAGCGACGCCCAGCCGAGCCTCCTCGGAGCCGCCCTCCGCGACCTCTCGCGCCTGCGCGACGTGGCGGTGATCGTCGCGCGCCACGGCTTCGGCGAGCTGCTCCAGCACAGCCCACTCGGCCTGCGCCTGCTCGGCTCGAGCGAGCTGCCCGAGGAGGACAGCGCCCTGCGCGGCGCCTCCGCGGCCGACCGCTTCGCCCACCTCTTGAGCGAGCTCGGGCCGACCTTCATCAAGCTCGGGCAGATCCTCTCCATGCGGCGCGACCTGCTGCCCGCCGAGATGATCGCCTCCCTGGAGAAGCTCCAGGACGACGCCCGGCCGCTGCCCTTCGAGGACATCCGCGAGGCCGTGGAGGCGGAGCTCGGCGCCCCGCTCGCGGATCTCTTCCGCGACTTCGAGGCGGAGCCCCTGGCCACCGCCTCGATCGCCCAGACCCATCTCGCGACGACCCATGCCGGCGACCGCACGGTGGTGAAGGTGCAGCGCCCCGGCATCGAGAAGACGCTGCGCGGCGACCTCGACCTGCTCTTCCTCGCGGCCCAGGTGCTCGAGGCCAGCATCGACGAGGCCCAGCTGATGGGCACCTCGGACGTGGTGGAGGAGTTCGAGCGCGGTCTGCTGCGCGAGCTCGACTTCCGCGAGGAGCTCGGCAACCTGCTGCGGGCGAGGCAGCTGCTCGACCCCGCCCATCAGGTCACCGTGCCGCGGCCCTATCCCGAGCTCTCGGGCCGCCGCGTGCTCACCATGCAGTACTTCGAGGGCGCCTCGCTGCGCAGCCTCGAGCCGGGAACCGAGCGCGCGAAGCACGCGATCTCCGAGGTCGTCCACTCGGCGTGCAAGCAGGTGCTGATCGACGGCTTCTTCCACGGCGATCCCCACTCGGGGAACATCCTGATCGACGCCGAGGGCACCCTGTGCATGATCGACCTCGGCCTGGCCGGCAGCCTCTCGGACGCCCAACGCGAGGATCTGGTGGCCCTCGCCCTGGCGATCCTGTCCGCCGACGACGGGGCCATCGCGCGCATGCTGATCAAGATGGGCACCCCCACCCAGCGGGTGCATCTCTCGGAGCTTCGCGCCGAGGTCGAACGCCTGCGGACGCGATACCTCGACGTCGAGAGTCTCGGGGACGTGGACTCGACGGGGCTCGCCCAGGAGCTCGTCGAGGCGGCCCAGCGCTTCCGCATCAAGCTGGCGCCGGAGTACTCGATCCTCTCGAAGGCGGCGGCCACCATCGAGGGGCTGGTGCGCCACCTCGACCCGGAGGTCGACCTCGCGGGCATCGCCCGCCCCTACGTGCAGCAGGTGATGCTGGGCCGGCTCTCGCCCGGGTCCTTCATGCGGGGCATGGCGGGCGAGGCGGGCACCCTCGCGAATCTCGCGCGCGAGCTGCCGGGGCACCTCGACCAGATCCTCCACGACGTCGAGACGGGAAACCTGCAGATCCGCGCGCTCTCCCCCGCCCTCGACGAGGTGCCGAACCTGCTCCACCAGCTGGGCGGCCGCATCGGGCTCACTGGCCTCGCGACGGCGCTCACCCTGGCCGCTGCGATCCTGCTCTCCGGGAGCGGTCTCGCGGGGTGGCAGGTCCTGCTGGGCACCAGCGCCGCGCTCGGCGCCGTGCTCGCCTGGGTGGTGCTCTTCTGGTGGCACCTGCTCGGACGCGGGAAGCCGCTTCGCCTGCGCCCGCTGGTCCGGCTCTTCCGGCGTTAGGCCCTGCGAGTTGGCGCTGCCAGTTGGCGCTAGCTGGGGCGCTGCGATCGCGTCCTACGCGCCGTCGAAGAGCCAGCGGGTCGCCGTCCGGCCGAACTCGGCCGGCGACTCGATGAAGCCGAACACCTTCCGCGGGGTCACCCGGAAGACGGGCGAGTCGGGCGGGAAGTGCATGCCGTACTTCTCGTGGTAGCGCTCGGAGAGCGCTTCGAGGTCGCCCTCCACGCGCGCGACCGTCCCCTCGATGATCACGGCGAGATCGGCATCGTCGGTGGTCAGCACGCACTCGGGCCGGGCCTCGAGGTTGCGCACCTTGACCGTGTCCTCGCCGGTGCTGAAGTAGACGGCGCCTTCGTGCTCGATCGCCCAGACGGGCATCGCGTGGGGCCTCCCGTCCGGGCGAACCGTCGAGAGCCAGAAGTTGCGACGGCGGGCGAGCTTCTCGGTGGCCCACGAGAAGGGGAGGAGACCGTCCCCCTCGTCGGCCGCGAGGAGCGAGTAGCCCTCGGGCATCACGGGACGCGTCGCACGAGTCGGGATGCGCTCGGTCACGGAACCTCCTATGGGCGCGTCGACTGGCCCATGAGGGCCACCCAGCCCGCCAGACAGGCGAGCTGGTGATCGACCCGCCACGGGGGCGCGAGGGCCTTGCCCAGGGGCTGGATCCCGACGCGCAGGCCGCCGGGATCGACACCG
>JAAUYD010006252.1_pt1 | contig 28920 bp, 27 predicted proteins | sample 7278101 | NCBI WGS metagenome assembly JAAUYD01 (sample SAMN14350128, study PRJNA611818) | marine sediment metagenome | isolation source: surface marine sediment (0.6m) | place: French Polynesia: Moorea | collected 2018-08
AGACCTCCCCGTCACGTCCGATGGCAGCCACGGCGACGTTCGGGTCGATGGTGCCGGGTCCGAAGTTGACGTTCGACGCCACCGGCGGGTTCGCCTTGACGTCGGAGGAGACCAGCTGCCCGTTGCCCGCCGCCGAAGCGAGCAGTGGTGTCAGGTTCACGATCGCCGCATCACCCGAGTCGCCCTTGACCTCGAAGCAGCGCTGCGCCTCGCGATCGATGTCCGCCGCCGCCGGCGTCGAACCCGCGACGACGCCCGCTCCGACGACGACAGCTGCCGTGACCGCCCACGCGGCTGCGTCGCGAGCGGACCTGTTTGATTCCCGCATTCCCATAACGCCAGTATCCGGAACGACGATGGCGGTCGGCCACTGTGGAGCCCCGTCATCTGTGTGGGGTCAACCCGGTCGTGGGCGAGGGATATCCCTACCTCCAGTCGGGATGGCTGTATTCGAACCGGCGCCCCGCTGCTCCCTCAGCCGAGCATCGGGGTGCCGATCGCCTGGACCGTGTCGCGCCGGCGTCACGGCCAGGTGACGTCGAGCGACGCGAGGACTCGCTCCATGGCGGCTTGGTCGATGGGCGCGATGGTGTTGAACACGACCTGGACGAAGTAGTCCTCGCCGGGTGCTTGGAGCACGTAGGCGACCCATCCGGCGTTGCCTGCGCCGCAGTGGTCCTGCGTGCGGTAGACACCGGTGTAGTGGCCGTCGTCGTAGCTGCCCGTTTCGACGGGCGCGCAGTCGTCCCAGACGCCCCAGGTGGCCATGTAGTCAGCTGGGCTGGCGTACTGCTTGGCAGCTTCCCGAAGCGCGCGGATGAGCACGCCGGCCGCTCCCCAATCGTCGAGTACCACGTCGAGGTTGGTGGCGGCGGCAAGTGACGGTTCGGGCGGTTCACCGATCGGTTCGGTCCACGTTTCGTCCCAATCGGCCGGAACGTCCACGGTGATGGCGCCGGTGTCGTCGGTGAGGGTGACCCAGTCGTCGTAGGCGGTGTCGTCGGTGAAGTAGCCGAACACGTCCGCGATGAGGTGGACCGTGCCGTACCGGTTGTATGCCCTGAACGCCATCGGGTAGTCGAGGTGAGCGCAATCGACCGGCTCGGCGAGTCGGACGATGACGTGGTTCGGGACGGTCTGGCCCGGAACGAAGTTGAGGTTCGATGCCAGCGGGATCTCGCACAGGTCGTCAGGGAACACCGTCACGAAACCCACCGCGGTCGGCTGGGTCGCGGTCAGGTTCAGGACCAGGGCGCTCACGCCGAACTCGGGTACGCCCATGTATCCCGACATGGATTGCCACAACCAGCAGTCCTCACACAACGGGCCGCCGATGACGCCCTCTCGGGTGTCGAACACGCGGCCGGGATTGAGTCCGATGAACCGGCCGGCTTCGGTACTGCGGTCGTCGTCGTAGTAGCCGACGACGTCGGCGAGGACGTGCACCGTGCCGTAGCGGTTGTAGAAGTTCACGATCCCCGATGCCGGCACCCGGACCGTGACCAGGTTCGGGACGGTGAGCCCGGCCACATAGTTGAGATTCGACGCCAGCGGCGGCGACCCGACGTCGTTGGGATACACCGTGAGATAGCTCGGCGCGGTCGGCTGGGTGACCGTGACGTTCATCACCACCCCGGTCACACCCGTGGTGGGCACGCCGCCCTTGCCGAGCACGTTGAACTCGAGCGTGTCATCCGGACCCAACGGTGCGGTGCCGACGCCGCCGCGCCCGCTGCGGGTGTCGAAGTACCGATACGGGTAGTCGATCGAGTGGAACCGGCTACCCGCCGGGCCTGCGTCGCCGGAGTAGAAACCGACCACGTCGAAGATCACATGGGTCGACCCGTACCGGTTGTACGCATTCACCTGGCCGCCCGAACCGACAGCGACGGTGACCAGGTTCGGGACCGTCTGCCCGGGCACGAAGTTCAGATTCGACACCAACGGGCGAGGCACGCCCTTGGGCCACACCGTCAGGTAGCTCGCCTGTGTCGGTTGGGTGACCGTGACGTTCATCACCACCGCTGACACCCCGGCCGACGCGACACCGCCACGACCGGTGACCTGCACCGAGATCGTCTGGTGCTCACCCACCGGCTCGATCGCACCGTCCTGCCCGTTCCCCGTTCGCGTATCCAGAATCCGAGCAGGCGTCAGCGACGTGAACTCGCCCGTCGGCGACGGACCGGCGACGGTTGCAGACGGCAGAACTCCGATCGCCGCAGCCGTCAATGCGGCGACGACCCCGAGATGCTTCGCGCGCATCCTGACGCACCTCCACAAGCCCCGTACTCACATGAAGAGGCAGTGGGTCGGGGGCGCAACCCCCTCCCTCAACCCCATCGAACACCATTCGTCGACGCCCCACAACAACGAAGTGCGCACCAGCCGGTCGCGTGGTGTCCCGGGATGGGACGCCCTTCTCGCACAGCGCCAGGATCTCCGAGCAACTCGCGTCCGAGGTCGTCGACCAGGCGCCACTCGGCGGTGGACCCGCCCGGCTACGTCAAACCCAGCACTCCGCGGGACGCCTACGGGGTGGCCGGATTCCAACCGGCGACCCCTGCGCCGCAGCTTGGAGATCGGCCGTGTCTGCCAGCGTCAAATCGCCTCGGGCTTGGCTGTCGCACCGAGGTGAATGCACGGATTGCCTCGCTGCCCGGACAGGCAGTTCGGCGGCGCCTTCACGGCCGTCCGATTGTGGCTCGGCGACTCGGGCGCGGAACCGGCCATGCCTCTTGCGTCTCGGGTCGAGCTCCCGTTTACTTGATGTACAAGCCGATGGCGGGTTGAGGGGTCAGACCATGGGAATCGGGCGGTATCGAGCGGGCAAGCTCGACCTGATCGTGTCGTTCAAGTTCTCCCCCACTGCGGCGGACCTCTCGAACTGGCTGGGGTGCTTCACAGCGGTGTCGGCGCACTTGCATGGCCTGACCGGAGGCACCGTTCAGCTCAGGAACCTCAGGTGGGTTGCGGACACCGCCGGCGTCCACGTCGCCGATGTGTACATCTCGGAGACCGCGCCCATCGGATCGTCGTCTCAGCACTCCATCTCCGGGCTGGGCTACGACCAGCACCTCGGGCAGCCGGATCTTCAGGTGACGCTGCCGAACTCCTGGTGGTCGCGGCAGAACGGCGTCACGCACGAGTTCATGCACTACCTGTTCGACCACGGCGACGAGTATGGCTCGAGCGATGTACCACCCAAGCCGGGCTGCCTCCAGGACATCGAGGGAACACCCCCCGACACGGCTTGCCTGCTGGAGAAGGAGGCGGCGAACGGGCTCTGCACCACGGCCGGCTCGGGTGCCGCCACCAGCCACATGAGCGCCGACGACGCGACGGGCGGTGACCAGCAGGTGTTCCACCAGATGTCCTGCCGAGACTGGCTGGACAACCTCCTGACGCCGCCGGGGCCGTACACCACTTCCGTCGCGCTTGGCAACGTCAGCTGGGTGCCGCTCGATTCACGGGCCCGCACCGTCTTGGTGCTCGATCGGTCGGGCTCGATGACCGGCGATCCGATCGCCGGGGTGCGCGACTCGGCGCACTATTGGCTCGACCACTCCAATGCGGTCGCCCAGACCGCAGTAGACGCCGGGAGGCCGGAGCGCCTGCTGGGCATGATCTCCTACAACACGACGCAGCAGGAGGTCCTCGCGCTCACCCAGTTGCCGCTCACGGCGGCGGACCTGACGACGGAGCTCACGAACATCCTCACCACCGGCGATCTGGACGCCGGCGGACTCACCAACATCGGCGGTTCGCTCGATGATGCGCGGGTGCGCATCCTGGGGCCGGTTCCACCCTCCGCCGCCCAGAGCCTCGTGGCATTGACCGACGGGTTGCACAACGACCCCAACGGACAGCCGCCGAGCGGTGCAGTGCTGGATCAGCTGGTGGACGATTGGGTCCGGGTGTTCACGCTGGGCTACTCCGATTCCGCCGACGCGAACACCCTCCAGAACATCGCCAAGGTCACCAAGGGGGAATACCTGCCCATGACTGGTGCGCCCGGCAGTCTTGGTGCGCACACGATCCTCGACGGCTTCGTCAAGGCAGCCGGCGACGATTCCAGCGGGTTCATCGTCCATCAGAGCGTCACGGTCGGCGCCGAGCCCGTTCGGATCGACGTGCCGGTCGAGCGAGGAGCCGACTACGTATCGTTCGTCGTGACCTACCTCCGTGGGGCACAGGTCGCACTGCAGGTCTTCGACGAGCACGACACACAACCCTCGGGGCCCTCGGTCATCCCGTCGAACTCGAGCGACGTCCCCTACGACTTCGTGGTCGTCGGTGCGCCCGAACCCGGCGACTGGTACATGCTGGTCTCGCCGGTACCGGGAGCTCCTCCGCCGGGCGACGTCACGGTGTGGGCGATTTCGGGCAACGGACACGTCTCGGTGGGTGTGAGCGGCCACCAGCAGGTGTACGAGTTGGATGAGCCGGTCGAGTTGCGGATCCGCGCACACCACCAGTTCGCGTTGAGCGGACTCGACGCGCCGACCGTCCGGTTCCCGGAGCTCGATCGCCAACCCGAGGCTCGCGCGGAGGAATCCCCGCCCGGTTCCGGCACCTACTTCGCCCGGATCGAAGGTCTGCCGGAGGGGTCACACCGCGCCGAGATCGTCGTCGAGAACGACGGCCGTGCGGTGTCGGTCGTCGACCCGACGCTCGAGCCGGACGGCGATCTGCCCGATGGTTCGCTCCCGTTCCGCCGTATCCGCACCGTTCACATCCACGTCGGACGGCTGGGCGAGGGCGAGGACACCGACCCTCGCGACGAAGCGTCGGTCTGAGGTCGGCCCCGGGCTTCGTGCCCGATCGTCAGGTCGACGTGTAGTCGATCGACAACGGGTGTCGGGTCGACCCGAACGACACGCCATGGACGGGGAGCGGCCCACACTGGTCGACGACCGTGCCGTCCGCGGCGAACTCGGTGATGGCGAACGCCGCGACGGGCACGTCGCCCGGCTGCGGTCCGCCCCCCGGCACCTCGCTGTATCCCCCGGTGAAGAGGTCGGAGCAGTTGACATGGAGCGGACCGGAGAGCGCAGCGCCCGGTGTGGTCCCCACATCGATCGAGGTGTCGTTGGAGGCGCCCTCAACGACGACGTCGCTCTGGCCGGCAACGCAGGCACCGAAGTAGAACGTGAAGGAGAAGCGGCCGCCTTCGTACGGGTGGCCGGGATCGATCTGCGGGAGCACGAGACAGTTCGTCGACTCGCCTTGCCGAACCCCCCACGTCTTGCCGGAGTCGATGTCGAGTGAGATCGAATGCTGCCCCGGCGTGGCATCTGCGGTGATCGGACCGACGACGCACGACGCCGAGGCGCCCGGTCCGACTGGTGCCGACGCCGAGCAGATCGTGCCGCCGAGATCTGCGGACGTGATGGCGAACGACCGGAGCTCACCGATGTCGAGGTTCGTCACGATGAGGCGCACCCAGAACGAGCTACCCGCAGCGACCGTGGGCGCCGGCTGCGTGTCGTCGGGCGGTGGCTGCGGTCCCGAAGGCGACCAAGGCCCCGAGGCCGACGGGCCGATCGCGACGAAGAGATCGAAGCTGGGTGTCGGCCCGCGGTTGAAGCTGAATGTGTCGGTCCGGATCGTGGTGGCGAAGGGTGCCGTCGTGGTCGTGGTGGTCGTCGTCGAAGTCGAGCTCGTGGTCGTGCTGGTCGTCGAAGTCGAGCTCGTGGTCGTCGTCGTCGACGTCGACGCGGTGGTGCTCGTCGAGGAGCTACCAGTCGTCGGAGGCGTTGACGATGTGGTCGTGGCCGTCGTGGTGGCAGAGCCAGTACCTGGACGCTTCGTCGTCACGGTGACCGGTTGGCTCGTCGTGGGGCCTGCTGATTCGACCTGTGTCGTGGTCAACGACGTCGACGCCACCGAGCTGGATGTCACGGAGCCGGGTGTCGCGGAGCTCGATGTCGCGGAGCTCGACGAGGTCGACGTGGACCGCCCGGGCGCGGTATCGCTCGAGCCATCCTCCGATGCGCTCGTGCTGCGCGTGGTCGAGTCGGTCGAGGTGTCGGTCGACTCGGAGGCGAGGTCGTCGTCGGTCCCGGAACTGCAGGCCGCGATCACGAGCGCAGCGAGCACGCACCCGCCTGCCCAAGCCCGTGCCCCCATGTCAGGTCCCTTCGTCTTACGATTCCAGCGTGTCAGGCCGGGATCTTCGATTCCAGGGGTTTCTGGCGGTTCTCGTCAGCACCATCCTGAGATCACAGCTCGGAGCAGTCGGTCGGCGGGCTCTCCGGCCGGAGCTCCACCGCCATCGCGTACTCCCGTCGTGCGGCGGCTTCGTCGTCGAGTCGACACTCGTACAGCGTTGCTCGCGCTCGGTGGAACGACGCCTTGCGGGCGTCGTCGATCGCGAGATCGAGCGCCGCGGCGTACTCGTCCAGAGCCAGTCGGTCCTCACCCAGCTGAGTCGCTGCGAAGGCTGTTAGCTGGTGAGCCTCAGAGGCGAGGTCGCGTAGACGAGGGTCGGTCGTCACGCCCAGTGCGGTGATCTCGCCGAGCACGACTTCCAGACCTTCCATCGACGCCCGGAGATCTGAGGCCGACGTCTCGCCGCGACAGAGGTCTGCGCGCGCAACGCCCAGACCTGCCCGAAGGTTGAGATACGACTTCGGTGGCGCGGCGAGCTCGCTGATCATTCGAAACGAATCGGCCGTTGCCTCCAGGCGATCGTCGCTGGTCGGGACGCTTCCGCAGGCCAACTGGAACTCGATCTCGGTGATCCCGAACTGTGCGCGCGGGTAGTCCGGGTCGATCTCCAGTGCGCGCTCGTAGGCCTCCCGAGCAGCGTCGAGGTCGCCCTGGGTGCCCGCTACGTTGCCGATCAGCTGGAGGATCACGGTGCGGCCGTCGTCGCCGATCCAGTTCGCTTCGGCATCCTCCAGGAACGCGCTCGCGGTATCGAAGTCGAACGTGGTGTAGTAGCTCAGTCCGATCATCAGGTCGGCGAGCGCTTCGGCCTGCGGCACCATCGTGTCGACGACACGGCGTTGTACGGTGATGGGATCGGCTGATGGAATCGTCGAGGACGCAAGGACGTACACGCCAGCGATCTCCTCCGCGTTCTGCGCGTTGCGTGCCGAGACGAGCAGTTCGGCGGAGAACTCGCTGAATCCCCCGATGTTCGTGACGGTGCCGTAGAGCACGGCGTCGGCGGCCAATCGTTCCGCTAGTCGAGTTGCCTGCTCGGCCCGTTCGGTCGACGTGTCGCCCGCGATGACGCCGACGTCGGCCGGGGCAGCCATGGCGAGATCGAGATCATTGTCGGCAAGGGCGGACCGGATGCCGTCGAAGACCGCATCCGCCAACACCAATCCGAGATCGGATTGGTCGGACGTGGTGGCGATCTCGGCGACGGCGATGTTGAATGCCCCCTCGAGCCGGCCGAGCTGGAGATCTACGAACACGGTCGCCGAGGCCGTTGCCCCTTCGCCGTCTATCGCCGTCACGGTGAAGCTGTCGGTGCCGCGGGCCGAGGCTGGTGCCTCGTACTCGAGGCGTGTCCCGTCGACTGCGATTTCTGCACCGAGCGCTGACCGAGCGTCCGTCGACCAGCGGATAGCGCCGGCCGAGTCGTCTGTGGCCCACTCGGCGATCTCGAATTCGGCACCGACGCCGGCCGTCGCCTCCAAGCTGCCGGGCAGTTGGATGAGCGGTGCCGCATTGACGTCGCCGTCGGTTGCGCGTTCGAGGAGCAGTGCGCCGCCGACCACTGCAGCGAACGCAACAACAAGCCAGACGACCAGGGGGACACCGAGTGGCCGACGCCGGCCCCCGATCGTCTTGATGAGATGTTTGACGTCGTCATCGAATCGATCGACCCGGATGGACCGTGCCTGTCTGCCGGGGAGATCGCGAAGGCCGGCGGGGAGGGCGTCAGAGTCGGGCATCGCTGCCCCGCCGACGGTGACGGGAATCACGCGCACGTCGCGATCGAGCGAGCTCTCGATCTCTCGCCGTACCCAGTCGTCGGGGGCGTCGATGCGGCGTGAACCGTCGGGCTCCGATGCAAGCCAATCGGGTCCGATGACCGCAAGCACGACCTCGGCTCGATCGAGCGTCGCCGTCAGCCGTTCGGCGAAGTCGTCTCCGGCTCGGATCGTCTCATGATCGAGAAAGAGCGTGCCGCGGCCGTAGTAGCGCTGGAGTTGGTCGAGCAGTCGACCGGCATGCCCGCCCGTGTCGGCGCGCCGGTAGCTGATGAAGACCTGTGGCGCAGAGAGACCAAGGGCCATCCTGAGCCGTTTGAGCCTCACTCAGCATCATGATAGGCACCGGCTACCGCGCAAGCGTGTCGTCGAGCGGGTCGCACGTCAACGACCCGCCGTCGAGGTCTCGGCCGCGAGATTCCGGGGGAGGGTGCTCGACCCACGCGGTCGAGCGCCGCGCGGATCCACGCTGCCTGCAAGTGGTCGGGATGGCCGGATTCGAACCGGCGACCCCCTGCTCCCAAAGCAGGTGCGCTAGCCAGGCTGCGCCACATCCCGTGGTCCGGCTCGGCCGGACGGGTCGCAGCCTACCGGCGCGGTCCGATCGGGGCGTGGCGAGTTGCTCGGCCGGTTGCGGGCGCGATCGGCGGGCCGAATGCGTCATGCTGGTGGTGTGAGCGACTTCCCGCCACCCGGCGTCTCGCACGGCGGGCCGATCCTGATCGGGCTGTCCTTCCGCGACGCGTTCCGCGCCCAGGAGTTCCTGACGGCGATGCGGCGGCTCTCGAGCATCGGTTCGCTCCGGCTGCGCGACGCGGTGCTGGTCAGCAAGGACGCGTCGGGCGAGGTGCGCGTCCGCGAGACGATCGACCCGCAGCCGGGCCGGTCCGCCCTGTCCGGGGCGGTGTGGACCGGTCTGCTCGGCCTGCTCGTCGGTGGGCCGGTCGGGTGGATCGCGGGGCTGGGCGTCGGTGCAGGTGCCGGTGCGATCACGGCGAAGGTCGTCGACCTCGGCGTGCCCGACGAGTGGGTCGACTGGTTCCGCGAGGCCGTCGCCGAGGGGACGAGCACGATGGTGATCCTCGCCGAGGACGTCGATCTCGCTGCGCTGCGCGACGAGGCGAAGCGGTTCGCCGGCGCCGACCTCGTGCACAGCACGTTGCCCGAAGCCTCGCTCGACGAGCTACGGCGGGCCCTCGAACCGGAAGGGGATGCGTGACCGGCAGGCCGCGCGACCGGACGCACCACGCCTACATCCGGGGTGAACGGGCGTCCGGGCGCTTCGCCCGTGTCGACAGTCGAGTCGTCATCTTCGGGTCGCTGTTCCTGGTGGCTGCCGTGCTGGTCGTCCTCGCGGCAGCCGAAGGTTCGCCCGACGACGCACTGGCCACGACGGTCGAGAGCTCCGAGCAGGACGGCGCTCCGGTGGTCGCCGGGACCGGCCCCACGGGCGACGGCGGGGCCGTGGCCGGCGACGACGCCGCGGTCGCCGGCGACACCGCAGGGGCAACCATCCCGAGCACGACCACGAGCACGACCACGACGACGACCACCACCCTTCCGCTGGTGCCCGACGACGGCAAGACGTCGAGCGAGCGACGGCTCGTCGACGCGTTCACGGTGTGGGACGACGACCTGCAGCCCAAGAGCATCGTCGCGTCCGGAGACGGGCTGTTCTTCGCCCAGAACATGATGTACCGCCACAACGTGGCCATCTACGACCGCTCGGGCAACGAGGTGGCGGTGATCCCCGACGAGGTCGACCTGTCGGCGTTCGGGATCGCCGGGGGAGGGACTGCCCAGGGCTCGCCGGTCGAGGCGGCGTTCACCCCCGACGGCCGGTTCGTCTACGTGTCGAACTACAAGATGTTCGGCGACGGCTACAACCCGGTCGCCGACGACGACTGCGACCGCGGGGATTGGGACGACAGCTTCGTCTACAAGATCGACGTCGGCCGGTTCGAGATCGTCGAGGTGATCCCAACCGGCGCCGTGCCGAAGTACCTCGCCGTGTCGCCCGACGGGTCGCGGCTCGTCGTGTCGAACTGGTGCGGTTTCGACGTGTCGGTCATCGACACCACCAGCGACTCCGAGCTCGGTCGCGTCGACGTCGGCCGCCATCCGCGCGGCGTCGCCATCACCAGCGATTCGCGGTTCGCCTACGTGACCGTGATGGGCGAGGCCCGGATCGACGTCGTCGACCTGCAGTCGCTGAACGTCGTCAACTCGATCGACGACGCGGCGGGCACCACCCCGCGCCACATCCTGCTGTCCGACGACGACCGCTACCTGTACGTCTCGAACCACCGCATGAACTCGGTGCGCAAGATCGACCTCAGCGTCGGGGCGGTCGATGGCATCGCCAGCACCGGTACCCAGACACGAACGATGGCGCTCGCCGACGACGGCGAGAGCCTCTACGTCGTGAACTACCAGGACGGCACGGTCAGCAAGGTCCGCACCAGCGACATGGAGATCCTGCAGACGGTCTACTCGGGCGTTCGCCCCGTCGGCATCACGTACGACCCCGAGACCCGTCAGGTCTGGGTCGCCAACTACGCCGGCAGCCTCCGCGTCTTCAACGACGAGTGACCGCGCGGCGTGCGCCATCTCATCATCTCTGCGACACCCCGTCGTCAGGATGGGCGACATGACCAACCGCCGCATCACCATCTCGTGCGACGACTGCTCGATGCAGTGCACGGCGACCTGCGACGACTGCGTCGTGTCGTTCGTCCTGCGCGACGAGCCCGGCGAGGAGGCACCGATGGTGCTCGACCTCGAACAAGCCCGCGTCGTGCGCCTGTTCAGCCACGCCGGCCTCGTCCCCGACCTGAAGTACGACGTCGCCGGGCACGGCCGGTTCGCGGGTTGACGCCCGGGCCCCGGCCACGGCCGCCGACTGGGTCGTCGACACGCACCGACCGGAATCTGGGCCCGCGTGTCGAATCACGTGACCGTCGTCCGTCTCTTGTCTGACGGCGTCGCCGTCGACTCGACAACGGTCAAGGAGAAGGAGGCCTGACATGGCCAAGTACGTGTTCACCTACCACGGCGGTGCCGGCATGGCGGAGGATCCCGAGGAGATCGCCCGGGTGATGGAGGCGTGGGGCGCCTGGTTCGCCACCATGGGCGACGCCGTCGTCGACGGCGGCAACCCGGTCGGCGCCACCAAGACCGTCGCCGCCGACGGTTCGGTCACCGACGGTAGCGGCGCCGAGGTCGGCGGCTACTCGATCATCAGCGCCGACAGCATCGACGACGCGGTCGCGCACGCCAAGGGCTGCCCCGTCCTCGAGGTCGGCGGCCGCGTCGAGGTGCACGAAGCCATCGACATGTGACCCGTACGCTGGCGGGGTGCGGCAGCCCGAACCACCCCCGAGCTGGGACGAGATCGTCGATCTCGGTGCCCGGTTCGGCATCCCCCATCTGGGTGTCGCCCCCGCCGGCGTGCTCGAACGTGCTCGTGCCGCGCTGCACGAGCGCAAGGCCGCCGGCCTACACGCCGGCATGAACTTCACGTATCGCAACCCCGACCGTTCGACCGACCCACGGCGTGCCGTCGAGGGCGCTCGGTCGATCATCGTCGCCGCCCGCCCGTACCGGGCCACCGACGAGCCCGGCCGTCCCGCCGGCACGCAGGCCCGCATCGGTCGGTATGCCTGGGTCGACCACTACGCCCCGCTCCGAGTCGGGCTCCGGGAGATCGCCAGGCGCCTCAAGCGCGCCGGTGAGCGAGCCGTCGCCTTCGCCGACGACAACGCCGTCGTCGACCGCGAGGTCGCCCACCTCGGCGGCCTCGGCTGGTTCGGCAAGAACGCGAACATCCTGCTGCCGGGTGCCGGCAGCTACTTCGTGCTCGGCTCGATCATCACGACCGCGGAGTACCCGGCGAGCCGGCCGGTCGAGGACGGCTGTGGTACCTGCCGGCGCTGCCTCGACGGGTGTCCGACCGGTGCGATCGTCGCGCCCGGCGTGGTCGACGCGAACCGGTGCCTCGCGTGGCTCGTGCAGCAACCGGGCACGTTCCCGGTCGAGTTCCGCGAGGCGCTCGACGACCGGCTCTACGGCTGCGACGACTGCCAGGAGGTCTGCCCGCCCACCATCCGGCTCGGCGAGCGCCACCGCATCGCCCTCGGCGACGACTCGTCCCAGCCGACGGTGCGTGCGTGGGTCGACGTGCTCGATCTGCTCGAGTCCGACGACGACGAGCTGCTCGCGCGCCACGGTCACTGGTACATCGCCGGCCGGAACCCGGCGTGGCTGCGCCGGAACGCCCTGATCGTCCTCGGCAACCGCGGTGACGCCGGCGACGAGCGGACACGGCGCGTGCTGCACGAGTATCGGGCCCACACCCATCCGATCCTGCGCGAGCACGCCGACTGGGCGGCCGGTCGCCTCGGGCTGCTGTCGGTCCCGTGAAGCACCTCCTCGTCACGAACGACTTCCCGCCGAAGATCGGCGGCATCCAATCGCTGCTCTGGGAGTGGTGGCGCCGCCTGCCCCCGGAACGGTTCGCAGTGCTGACCAGCCCGCACCACGGTGCCGACGAATTCGACCGCGAGCAGCCGTTCCGGATCGAGCGCATCCCCGAACCCGTGCTGCTCCCGCATCCGCTGATGGTCCGCCGCGTCGACTCGCTGGCCCGGGAGATCGGGGCCGACCTCGTCGTGCTCGACCCGGCCGTGCCGCTCGGGCTGATCGGACCCTCGGTGGCGTTGCCCTACGACGTCGTGCTGCACGGCGCCGAGGTCACCGTGCCAGGTCGGCTGCCGGGCACCAAGCAGGGCCTCGCACATGTGCTGCGCAACGCACGCCACGTGATCGCAGCCGGGCAGTACCCGGCCGCCGAAGCGAACCGAGCGGCCGGGCGCGAGCTGCCGACCACCGTCGTGCCCCCGGGCGTCGACACCGACCGGTTCCGCCCGCTCGGCGACGGCGAGCGTGCCGCGGCCCGCCGCGACCTCGGCCTGCCGGTCGACGGCCGGCTCATCGTCGGCGTGTCCCGGCTCGTGCCGCGGAAGGGATTCGACACTGCGATCCGCGCCGTGGCGCGACTGCGCCATCGGTACCCCGACCTGGTGCTGGCCATCGCCGGGAAGGGGCGCGACGACGGTCGCCTGCGTCGCCTCGCCGCCGAGCTCGACGCGCCGGTCACGTTCCTCGGCCGCGTCGGCCACGACGATCTTCCACGTCTCTACGGGTGTGCCGACGTCTTCACGATGCTGTGCCGCAATCGATGGGGCGGCCTCGAGCAGGAGGGCTTCGGCATCGTCTTCGTCGAGGCGGCCGCGTGCGGGGTCCCGCAGGTGGCCGGTGACAGCGGCGGCGCGGCCGAGGCCGTCGCCGACGGCGAGACCGGCCTGGTGATCGAGCAGCCGGGCGACGAGACCGCGGTCGCCAGAGCCGCCGACGCGTTCTCACAGCTGCTCGACGACCCGGCCGAGCGCGCGCACATGGCTGCCGCGTCACGGCGGCGGGCCGAGCGCGAGTTCTCCTACGACGTCCTGGCCGCCCGCCTCGCCACCGCCCTCGGCATCGACGGCATCGACTGACGACTCGATCGACGCACCGCTCGACGCACCGATCGACGCACCGCCGTCGGGCCGGCGGGCCGGAACACGGTTCGCGGTGACGCGGCGGCCCCGGTGCTCGTAGCCTGGCGGAGTGACCGAACGAGCGGCACCGGCGGGCGACTGGATCGTCCGGGGCAACCTCGCCGCCACCGCGCTGTTCGCCGTCACCGCGTCCTATGCGGCAGTCGTCTTCAACACGCCGTCGCAGTGGATCGGCGCAGTCACCGCGATGGTGCTGTTCGCCGTCGGCGTCGTCGCGTTCCTCTGGTCGTACTGGAGCGCAGTCCAGCGCAGCCGTTCACACCAGATCGCCGTCAGCCAGCTGTACGTGCTGCTCGGTCCCGCGATCCCCGCGCCGGTCCGCAGGGTCATGAACGTGACCCTGCTGGCCCAGTTCGTCATCGCGATCGCCACGACGCTGGCTCGGCCGAACGGTCCCGACGGCAATCCCGGCTCGTCGCTTGCGGTCGGTTTCCTCGTGCCGATGCTCGGTTTCGGCCTCAACGGCCTGTGGGCCTCGGCCCACGGCAACTTCGCGACGCGCACCGACGTCCCCACTTCAAACAGCGAAATCAGGCAGAATGCAGACCATGGCTGAGACCGCCACCGAGTCCATCACCATCGCTGCGCCCCCCGATCGGGTCTGGGCCATCGCGATCGACCTCGAGGCGTACCCGGTCTGGACACACGACGTGAAGGACGTCGTGATCACCCACCGCGACGAGGAGGGTCGGCCGAGCACGGTCGAGTTCCGGACGTCGGCGCTCGGCCGCAGCACCCACTACACGCTCGCCTACGACTACTCCGACGCGCCGAACGCCCTCGCCTGGAGCATGATCAAGGGCGACATCCAGCGATCGATCGACGGCGCCTTCCGGTTCGAACCCACCGGCAACGGCCAGACCCACGTGCACTACGACCTCGCGATCGAGCTGGTCGTCCCGCTGCCCGGCTTCGTGAAGCGCCGCGCCGAGCGCCGCATCCTCAACGCCATCAAGGAACTCAAGGCGTTCGCCGAGGCGTGATGCTCGCCGAGGTGTGATGGAGCTGCCCCGATGAGCGTGGGGCGCAGCGTCGGCATCGACGTCGGCGGCACGAAGTGCCTCGGCGTCGTGCTCACCGACGACGGCACGGTCGTCACCGAGGACCGACGGCCGACGCCGCGCGGTCCGGGCAGCCTGCCGGCCCTGATCGAGACGCTCGCCGAGCTCGCCGAGTCGCTCGGCCCGTACGACCACCTCGGCGTCGGGGTGCCCGGCCTCGTCACGCGCTCCGGTGTGCTCCGTGCCGCCCCCAACCTCGACGGCGTCGCCGAGTTCGACGTCGCCGGTTTGCTCGGCGAGCGGATGGGTCATCCGGTCCAGGTCGACAACGACGCCACCGGTGCGGCGCTCGCCGAGTGGCGGTTCGGCGCCGGCCGGGGCGCGACCGACATGGTGCTGGTCACGCTGGGCACCGGCATCGGTGGAGGCCTCGTGGCGGGCGGTCAGCTCCAGCGCGGCAACCACGGCTTCACCGGGGAGTACGGCCACATGGTCGTCGATCCGGACGGACCGCCCTGTCCGTGTGGGCGCCGCGGCTGCTGGGAGCGGTACGCGTCGGGTTCAGGGCTCGCACGGCTGGCGCGCGAAGCGGCCGTCGGGCGTCGCGTCAGCCGCGTGCTCGAGATCGCCGGCGGCGACCCCGAGGCGGTCCGCGGCGAGATGGTCCAGCAGGCCGCCCGCGAGGGCGACGCCGACTCGATCGCCGTCATCGACGACTTCGGCCGCTGGGTGGCGCTCGGGTTGGTCAACCTCACCAACGCGCTCGACCCCGAGATGTTCGTGCTGGGGGGCGGGCTCGCAGCCGGCGCCGACCTGTACCTCGATCCGATCCGCACGTGGTTCCGCGAGCTGATCTACCAACCCGAGCTGCGCCCGATGCCGCGGGTCGCGTTCGCGGAATGGGGTGAGCAGGCGGGCGCGGTCGGCGCTGCGCTCCTCCACACGGTGCACGGATGAGGGCGCCCGGCGTCCGCCGTGACGCCCTGCTGCCCCTCTATCTCGTCAGTCTGATCGGCGCGCTCGGCTTCTCGATCGTCCTGCCGTTCCTCGTGTTCCTGATCGAAGAGTTCGGCGGCAACGCGTTCGTGTACGGCCTGGTCGGCGCGACCTATCCTGCCTTCCAGTTCGTCGGCGCGCCGGTGCTCGGTCGGTGGTCCGACCGGATGGGGCGGCGCAAGGTGCTCCTCATCAGCCAGCTCGGCACGCTGGCCTCGTGGGTGTTGTTCGCGATCGCCCTCTTCCTGCCCGTCGACGCGATCACCGACGTGTCCATGCCCGTGCTCGGCGACTTCACGCTCACCGTGCCGCTGCTGGTCGTGTTCGTCGCTCGAGCCGTCGACGGGCTGACCGGCGGGAACGTGTCGGTCGCGAACGCCTACGTCGCCGACGTGTCGACCGAGGACACCCGCGCCCGCAACTTCGGCCGCATGGGCGTCGCGTTCAGCACCGGCATGATCGGCGGCCCCGCCCTGGCGAGTGTCCTGGGAGTGATCAGCACGAGCACGAAGCTCCCCGTGTTCGCGGCGATGTTGATCGCCGCGGTCACCGCCGTGATCATCTACGTCGCCCTGCCGGAGTCGTCGCCGTGCACCGGTGACCTCACCAGCCCCGAGGTCTCGGCGTTCGTCGTCCAGGGCCGGGAACACCGGGACTGCCACTACGCCGCCCAGGCCGCCGAGGTCGACAAGGAGGCACCCCTCGCGCAGACCGGCGTGCGCTTCACGCTCGGTCTGCAGTTCGCGATCCTGCTGGCGTTCAACCTCTACTACGCAGCGTTCCCGGTGTACGCGGCGACCGAGCTCGACTGGTCGGTGCAGGACGTCGGGCTCTACTTCTCGATCCTGGCGGGGTTGCTCGTCGTCGTCGAGGGGCCCGTGCTGTCGCGCGTGTCGAAGCGGTTCACCGAGTGGCAGCTCGTCGTCGCCGGGTTGGTCGTCATGGCGGTGCACTTCCTGGTGCTGATGGTCGCGGAGGGCAACCAGGTGTACGCGGCCACGGCGCTCTTTGCGATCGGCAACGGCATCATGTGGCCGTCGGTGTCGTCGTTCCTGTCCAGCTTGGCGAGCGCTCCGACGCAGGGCACGGTGCAGGGCTTCGCCGGGAGCGTGTCGAGCCTCGCCAGCATCGTGGGCCTGCTGATCGGCGGCGCGATCTTCACGAGCCTCGAGGGCGGCGTGTTCGGGTTGTCCGGCGTGGTGATGTTCTTCAGCGCACTCCTGGCGGTGCACCTGCGGAGCTACTCGTCGGCGGTGCCTCGGGCCCCGGTGGCGGCGTAGTTGGCGACCGCAAGCTCGATCTCTCCCCACGCCGCGTCCTTCCCGCCCACCCCTGCGGTCGACGAGTGCTTGTTGGGTTCGAGCGCCTTGTACACCTCGAAGAAGTGCTGGATCTCGGCTCGGAGCTGCGGCGTCAGGTCGTCGATGTCGTCGACGTCGGCCCAGCGCGGCTCGTGCGGTGGCACGCAGATCAGCTTGGCGTCCTCGCCCGCCTCGTCGCGCATGTACAGCACGCCGACGGGGCGCGCCTCGACCCAGACACCGGGGTACACCGGGTCCTCCAGCAGCACGAGCGCGTCGAGCGGGTCGCCGTCGCCGGCGAGCGTGTCGGGTACGAAGCCGTAGTCGGCCGGGTAGGTCGTGGCCGTGAAGAGCCTGCGATCGAGGAACACGCGACCACCTTCGTGGTCGATCTCGTACTTGTTCCGGCTCCCGCGAGGGATCTCGATCACCACGAAGATGCACCCATCGGCCGGCTGTGCGCTCATCGCCGCATCATACGATTCGCACGAATCCGTCCCAGGCTGCCCGGCTCCGGCCAGGTAGCGTCGGGGCCATGGAGTTCCGACGGATCACGAATCTGCCGCCGTACGTGTTCACGATCATCAACAACCTGAAGGTCGAAGCACGGCGAGCAGGCAACGACGTGATCGACCTCGGCTTCGGCAACCCCGACATCCCCTCGCCCGACATCGCCGTGGCGAAGCTCGCCGAGGCGGCACAGAATCCGCGCAACCACCGGTACTCGCTCAGCCGCGGGCTGCCGAAGCTCCGCGAGGCGGTGGCCGGCTACTACAAGCAGACCTGGGATGTCGACCTCGACCCCGAGCTCGAGATCACCAACACGATCGGGTCCAAGGAGGGGTTCAGCCACCTGATGTGGGTGCTGCTCGACCACGACGACGCGGCGATCGTGCCGAGCCCGAGCTACCCGATCCACATGTACGGCCCGCTGTTCGCCGGCGCCGACCTGCGGCAGGTGCCGATGCGTGGCCTCAGCCACCCCGAGGCCCGCGACAACTTCGCCGAGGACTTCTTCGACAACCTCCACACCGCGTACGACGTCGGCTGGCCGAAGCCGCGCGTGCTCGTCATCTCGTTCCCGCACAACCCGACCGGTGCCAGCGTCGACCTCGACTTCATGCAGCGCGTCGTCGACTTCTGCCGCGACCGCGACATGATCGTCGTCCACGACTTCGCGTACGCCGACATCGGCTTCGACGGCGTGCAACCGCCGAGCATCCTCCAGGCCGAGGGCGCGAAGGAGGTCGCCGTCGAGCAGTACTCGATGACGAAGAGCTTCTCGATGGCCGGTTGGCGGTGTGCGTTCATGCTCGGCAACGCCGAGGTCGTGCAGGCGCTGGTCAAGCTGAAGAGCTACCTCGACTACGGCATGTTCCAGCCGGTGCAGATCGCGGCGACCGTCACCATCAACGAGGCGTCGGAGTTCCCCAAGGAGGTCTGCGCCACGTACGAGAGCCGTTGCGACACCTTGATCGACGGGCTCGAACGCATCGGCTGGCACGTGCCCAAGCCGGGGGGCTCGATGTTCGTGTGGGCGCCGATCCCCGAGGCGTACGCCGAGATGGACTCCGTCGAGTTCTGCTCGATGGTCGTCGAGGAGTGCGACGTCGCGCTGTCGCCGGGCGTCGGGTTCGGACCCGGCGGCGAGGGCTACGCACGATTCGCGCTGATCGAGAACGAGAAGCGGATCCAGCAGGCCATCCGCAACCTCCGGCGCGGCCTGACCAAGCTCGGCTGACCGACCGCCGGCCTGGTGGGGCTCCCACGCCCCGACACAGTTCACACCGCCGACATGACCGCGCAACACGCCATCCCTAGCCTCGAACCGGTGCACACCGTGGTCGTTCGCGTCTGGTTGCCGGACCGGCCGGGCGCGCTCGGGCAGGTGGCGAGCCGGATCGGTGCCGTGAAGGGCGACCTGCTGTCCATCGAGATCCTCGAGGTCGGCGGCGGCAAGGTCATCGACGAGCTCGTCGTCGCGCTGCCCGATCCCGATCTCGTCGACCTCATGATCGCCGAGGTGCACGCCATCGACGGCGTGTCGGTCGAGCACGTCCGCCCGGTCGGCGGCGACCACAGCGACGGTGGCCTGCTCGCGCTGGCCCTGGCGGCCGAGCTCGCCGAGACCGACGACGCCGAGCGGATGACCGCCGCGGTCGCCAGCGTCGCCCGCCTGACCGACGGCGCGTGGGCCATGGTGGTACGCGGCGACGATGTGCTGGCCTCCTACGGCGACGCACCCGATCCCGACTGGGTGATGTCGCTGCTGGCCGGCACCCGGCACCTCGGCGACCCGATGGTGGCGTCGAGCGACATGTTCTGGGCCGATCTGCCGACGTCGGGGATGTGGCTCGCGGCCGGACGCGACGGCAGGACCGTTCACGAGCGCGAGCGGGTCCGCCTCGACCTGTTCGCACGCATCGCCGACGCACTCTTCGCCACCTGAACCGGCGTCGTCGTCAGCCGCCTTCGGTCGCCTCGATCGGGGCGAAATCGGCCGACCGGGGGTCCGGACGGACGGTACTGTCGCCCCGGGAGGTGGCGACATGTCGGACGTTCCATCGCACTACACGCAAGCGGGCGGGATCCTCGAGCGGATCCTGACGGGACTGGGTGACGCCGGGCTCGATCGCGAGCGCTTCGACCACCGCTCTGTCGCCGGCGCGGACGAGTTCCATCTCGGTGGCCCGGCGGCGACCGCCGAAGTGGTGGCCGCCGCCGGCATCACGGCCGGACACAGCGTCCTCGACGTCGGCTGCGGGATCGGAGGACCGGCACGCCACATGGCGAGCGCGGCGGAGTGTGTCGTTCATGGCGTCGACGTGACCCCGGAGTTCGTCGACGTCGCGGCGGAGCTCAGTCGGCGTGCCGGCCTCGGCGAGGTCACGACGTTCGAGCTCGGCGACGCGACCGAGCTCCGTGCAGCCGACGAGTCCTATGACGTCGTCACCGTCCTGCACGTCGGTATGAACGTCGCCGACAAGGCGCTGATGTTCGACGAGATGGCGCGCGTCGTCAGGCCGGGCGGCGCCGTCGCCGTGTACGACATCATGCAGATCGGGGATGGCGAGATCGACTACCCGGTGCCGTGGTCGACGACCGCGACGACGAGCCATCTCGAGTCGCCGGATGGGTATCGAGCGCAGTTCGAGCGCTGTCGGCTGACCGTCGAGACGACGGTCGAGCAGACCGAGCTCGTGCGAGCGGCAGTCTCGCGTGCGATGGAGTCACCACCGCCCGTGAATCTCAGCCACCTGATGGGCGACGGATTCACCGAGATGTTCGGCAACCTCTTCGCGGCCATGAGTGCCGGCACCGTCGCCCCGGTGTTGATGGTCGGCCGGCGGTGACCGGCCTCGGTCAGCTCGTCGCCTGATCGGCGCTCGCCCACCCACGGGATCGTTCGACGGCGCGCAGCCACTGCGCGTGCAGCACGTCGGCGACGGTGCGATCGGGCTCGGGTTCGAACGTCGCGTCGAGCTGCCAGGTGGCCTGGATCGCGTCGAGGTCGGGCCAGACGCCTTCGGCGAGACCGGCGAGGAACGCGGCGCCGAGCGCCGTGGTCTCCTGGTCGGCCGGGCGATGCACGGTGACGCCGAGTTGGTCGGCCTGCATCTGCAGCATCAGGTCCATCACCGAGGCGCCGCCGTCGACGCGCAGGTCGATGATCGGAGTGCCGCTCGCGGCGACCATCGCGTCGACCACGTCGCGGGTCTGGTACGTCATCGACTCGACGACGGCCCTGGTGAGGTGGGCCCGCGTCGTACCCCGTGTGATGCCGACGATCGTGCCGCGTGCGTAGGGGTCCCACCACGGCGAACCGAGCCCGGCGAACGCCGGTACCACGAACACCCCGCCCGAGTCGTCGACGCTGGCCGCCAGCGGGCCGGTCTCGGCGGCGTCGTCGATGATGTTGATGCCGTCGCGCAGCCACTGGATGGCGGCGCCGGTCACGAAGATCGCCCCCTCGAGCGCGTACGCCACCGTGCCGTCGGCGAGCTCCCATGCGATCGTCGTGAGCATGCCCTCGGTCGGCGGCGGGCAGGTGTCGCCGACGTTGAGGAGGACGAAGCTGCCGGTGCCGTAGGTGTTCTTCGCCATGCCCGGCTCGAAGCACGCCTGACCGAAGAGCGCGGCCTGTTGGTCGCCGGCGACGCCGCTGACCGGGATGCCGCCGGGCGCGCCACAGGCCTCGGAGGTGACCCCGAAACGGCCGCTGGAGGGCCGGACCTCGGGCAGTGACTCGATCGGCACGTGCAGCAGCTCGCACATCTCGGGGCTCCACCGGCGGGCGACGATGTCGTACAGCATCGTGCGGCTCGCATTGGTGACGTCGGTGACGAACGCCTCGCCGCCGGTCAGGTTCCAGATCAACCAGGTGTCGATGGTCCCGAGCGCCAGGTCGTCGTCGACCGGGATATTGCGTTCACGCAGCAGCCACTCGAACTTCGTGCCGCTGAAGTACGGGTCGAGCACCAGGCCGGTGGTGCGCCGCACGAGATCGAGGTGCCCGCCGGCCTCGAGCTCGTCGCAGCGCGCAGCGGTTCTGCGGTCCTGCCAGACGATCGCCGTGCCGAAGGGCTCACCGGTCGAGCGGTTCCATGCGACCACCGTCTCACGCTGGTTGGTGATCCCGATCGCGGCCACCCGTTCGAGGCCGACCTGCCCGATGACCTCGTCGAGCGTCCCGACGACGGCCTCCCAGATCTCGGCGGCGTCGTGTTCGACCCAACCCGGCTGCGGGTAGTGCTGGGTGAACTCGCGGTACGAGGCGACGGTCGGCTGGTCGTCGACGAACACCGCTCGGCTACGGACGCCGGTGGTACCGGCATCGATGGCGATCACACACTGGTCGGTACTCACGGCTCCGACCGTAACGCGGCGCCCGAGTCAGGCGCCGGTTCGCCGTGGCCGGCAGGGAGTCCAGGTCGTGCCCGAGGCCGGCGTGCGACGACGGCGCGTCAACGCCGGCGCTTCCGGTTGCCGCCGGGGCGTCGATGACCACCACCCGTGCGCTTCGTCGGAGCGGGTTTCGGCCGAGGTCCTGGTGCCGAGGTGGCCTCGGCGCGCGCCGGCTCGGCACGTGGCGTCCGCATCTCGCGCAGCGTCTTGCGCTGGTACCCGAACTTGGCGAGGACGTATCCCAGCGCGAGGTAGAGCGGTCCGCTCGCGAACAGGCCGGCGAAGATGCCGATCAGCGGCCGGTCGCGCATGAACAGCAGGAAGACCACCGCCATGATGGCCACGTAGACGAGCCACTCGCGGGTCAGGCGCTGCCACGGTACGGGTCGAGAGCTGTCCCAGGCCACGAGCCGTTCCTACCAGCTCGTCGCCGCAAACGGACCCACCGGCCGCCGTGGCGCGCGGGAATCGCGGTCTGCAAGCGTTTGCAGCGGGTGGCCAATAGGATCCTCCGCCGTGCGAGTCGGCGTGCTGACCGGTGGTGGCGACTGCCCCGGGCTCAACGCAGTGTTGCGCGCCGTGGTGCGCAAGGGCGAGCGCTTCCACGGCGACGAGATCGTCGGCTTCGAGGACGCCTGGGACGGGGTCATGGAGCGACGAACGATGCCGTTGACCGTCGAGTCGATGCGGGGCCTGTTGCCGCGCGGCGGCACGGTGCTCGGCACCCGGCGGGGGAGTCCGTACGACATCGAGGACGGCGTCGACCGCGTCCAGGCGACGATGTCCGACATGGGCATCGACGGATTGATCGTCGTCGGCGGCAACGGATCGCTCAGCGTCGCCAGCAAGCTGTTCACCGACTGCGGATTGCCGGTCGTCGGCGTGCCGAAGACCATCGACAACGACATCGAGGGGACCGAGGTCACGTTCGGGTTCAACACCGCTGTGCAGATCGCGACCGACGCCATCGATCGACTGCACACCACGGCCGAGAGCCACGTCCGGGTGATGGTCGTCGAGGTCATGGGCCGTCACGCCGGCTGGATCGCGACCCATGCCGGGATCGCCGGCGGTGCGACGGCCGTGCTCGTCCCCGAGCGGCCGTTCGACATCGACGAGGTGTGCGACCGCTTGGTGCGCCGTCAACAGCGTGGCCGGTACGCGTCGATCGTGGTGGTCGCCGAGGGTGCGCTGCCCCGCGAGGGCACGATCGAGCTCGCCGATCGCGAGGTCGACCGGTTCGGTCACATCCGGCTCGGCGGCATCGGCCACCTGGTGGCGGGCGCGATCAACGAGCGCACCGGGTTCGAGACCCGGCCCGTGCTGCTCGGCCACGTGCAGCGTGGTGGGACGCCGACCGCGTACGACCGTGTGCTCTCGACGCGGTTCGGCGTGGCAGCCATCGACGCCGTGCACGACGAGGCCTGGGGGCAGATGGTCGCGATCCGTGCCGATCAGATCGTCAGGACCCCCCTCGAGGACGTGATCGGGCGGACGCGAACCGTCGATCTGGCGCTCTTCGACGGCGTCGCCCAGGTCTTCTCCGCCTGAGCCGGTCGGGGTCAGCCGACCGTTCGCGGCGCCGTCGGCGCCGAGCCGGATCGTCAGCGCGTCGTCAGACGCCCGAGGGCAGGCCGGGGTAGTCGGGCTGCGCCGTGCGGACGAGGCCGGGGTAGTCATAGGTCCGGAGCGCTCCGGTCGTCGTCTCCCCATTCGCCTTCGGCCACGAGAGGCTCTCGCCGTCGACCGTCAGCTGCACCGCCTCGATGCCGTCGAGCTCGGTGGCCGTGTACACGACCTGGGCGAGCGCCTGCACGAGACTGTCACCGGTGAGCTCGGAGATCTCGGAGCTGACGTCGAGGAACAGGAACGAGCCGCGCGATCGTGCCGGCTGCAGCAGGCGCGTGCCCGACGGGATGACCGTGGAGAACTGGGTCTCGATCTCGGCCTCGTTCGGGCCGAGCAGGAGGATCTCCATCAGCGTCAGGCCGGCGACTGCCTCGCGGGGCACGGATCGCAGCAGGCCGTCCTCGCCCGGCCCGACGAGGTAGATGCGGTCGGCGCCTTCGGCGTCGGCGCCGACCGGGACGCCGGCGACGGCGATGATGCGCTCGTCCTCGGCCAGGTCGCGAGGCTCGGCATCAGGGCTGATGCCGCAGCCCGTGCCCACCAGCGCCACGGCACACGCCACGAGGGCGAGCGTCGAGGCCGGGCGGAGGCGGAGCCCTCGCCGCGGCAGTACCGATGGGGCTCGGTGCGGCGAGCGCGCGACGGCCGTCGTCGAAGCCGGCTCGGTGCGACGTCTCATTCGTCGATCTCCTCGGCCATCAGCTCGATCACGAAGCGGGCACCGGGTTCACCGTCGGCGCGGTCCTCGACCCAGACCCGGCCGCCGTGCATCCGGACGTGTTCGTCGACGAGCGACAGTCCCAGCCCCGCGCCGTCACTGCCCGCTCGGCGCCCGGCGACGCCGCCGCGGGCGAATCGCTCGAACACGAGGTCGCGTTCGTGGTCGGGGACGCCGGCGCCGCGGTCCTCGACCACGATGCGGATCCTGCTCACCGGTTCGCTGTCGGGGTCGACCACCTCGATCGACACCTCGGGTTCGCCGCCACCGTGGATGCGGGCGTTGTCGATCAGGTTGGCGACGACGCGCGCCAACCGGCGTCGATCGCCGTTGATGAGCACCGCCTCGGCTCGCGGTGCCACCGTGACCGGCGTGTCGGGCTCGCTGCTCACCGCGACGGCCTGGCGGACGAACTCGGCCGCGAGCAGTTCTTCGAGGTTGAGGCGCACCGCCCCGGCGTCGAACCGGCTGATCTCGAGCAGGTCCCCGACGAGGCCCTGGAAGCGGGTGACGTCGCTCTTCAGCAGGTCGAGCGCGGCCTGGGCCCGCTCGGGCATCTCGTCGCGGCGGGCGTCCATGACCTCGACCGACGCCGACAGGGTCATCAGCGGCGAGCGCAACTCGTGGCTCACATCGGACGCGAACCGACCGTCGCGCTCGATGCGTTCCTGGAGCGCCGAGGCCATGTCGTTGAACGAGTTGGCCAGCACACTCAGATCGGGGTCCTCGGTGGGTTCGAGGCGGGTGTCGAGCCGCCCGCTGGCGAAGGACTTGGCGGCTTGGGCCGCCACGCCGACCGGGCGAACCGCGCGCCTCGCGGCGAACGAGCCGGCGAGCACACCCAGCGCGGTCGTGATCAGGGTGCCGAGGACGAGCGAGAGCTGCACGGACTGCAGGGTGTCGCTGACCTCTTCGAGGCTGAAGAACTCGAAGTACGCGGTCTCGGCATCGAGCAGGAAGCCGACCACGATGTTCGGCTCGGAGTCGACCTCGACGATCATCCGGGAGGCGATGCCCTCGTTGATCACCCGGTCGATCAACTGCTGCGGCACCTCGTTCTCGTTGTACCCGGGGCGGGCCGAACGCCAGGTGTTCGCATACCAGATCAGCGGGCGCTGCACGCCGAAGCCCTCGAGCCGGTCCATCGCCGGCTGTGCGTTGGCCGGGCTGCTGCGAAGGGCCTCGATCACGATCGTGCCGCTCAGCCGAGCTGCCTCCTTCGCGGCCTCGTCGCGCTGCTGGAGCACGCTCGAGCGGGCGAGACCGTACGTGATGAACGCCAGCAGCACGGACAGCATCAGCGCGCCGAGCGTGAACATCAGCAGGATGCGGCGGCGCAGGCCCCACTTGCGCTTGGACGGCCGCGACGCCTCGGCCGGCGTGTCGGCGGTCGTTTGCTCGTCGGTGACCTTGCTCATGGTCGGAGCCTCGGCTCGTGGTTCACGGCGTGAACCACACGTTCACGGCGTGCGCCGGCCGTTCATGTCGTGAGCGGGTCGTTCACGTCTGGAGGCGGTACCCGAGGCCACGCACGGTGACGACGTGGCGCGGGTTGGCCGGGTCCTGCTCGACCTTGGTGCGGAGGCGCCGAACGTGCACGTCGACCAGCCGGCCATCGCCGAAGTAGTCGTACCCCCAGACCTTGTCGAGCAGCGACTCGCGACTGAACACCTTGCCCGGGTTCTCGGCGAGCTCGCACAGCAGGCGGAACTCGGTCTTGGTGAGATGGACCTCCTCGCCGCCCCGCAGGACCTTGCCCTCCTCGGGGATCAGCTCGAGGTCGCCGAACACGAGCCGGGCATGGGCGGGCGACGACGGGCGGATCCGGCGCAGCAGCGCTCTGATCCGCGCCGACAGCTCCTTGGCGGCGAACGGCTTGGTCAGGTAGTCGTCGGCACCCGCTTCGAGGCCGGCGACGATGTCGTGGGTGTCGTTGCGGGCGGTGACCATGACGACCGGGACGTCGCTGGTGCGGCGGATCGTGCGGCAGAGCTCGAAACCGTCGATGCCGGGCAGCATGATGTCGATCAACACGACGTCGGGAGTGGTGGAACCGAACAGCTCGATCGCCGCCTCGCCGCTCTCGGCCTCGTCGACCGTCCAACCCTCGTCTTCGAGAGCGAGCTTGACGGCGGAACGGATGCGTTCGTCGTCTTCGACAGCGAGGATGCGGGTTCCCACGCCTCCATCTTGCCTCATCCGGCCCGCGAAACGCGATCAATGGGGCGCAGGCGGTGCCGACCCGGCCCAGCTCACGGGCATCGACGGCGTCGTTCGTCAGGTCGTGGCGAGCAGGTCGATGAACGGGCGGTGCAGCGCCGGAGCAGCTGCCACGAGCTCGGCGGGGCGAGCCGGCCCACCGTGGAAGTCGCTCGTGATCGCACCGGCCTCACGGGCGATGAGCTCGCCCGCCGCCGCGTCCCAGGCGTTGAGGTTCAGCTCGTAGTAGACGTCGAGCCGGCCGCAGGCGACCATGCACAGGTCGACCGCGGCGGATCCCAGCCTCCGGACGTCGCGGACCGACGTGATGAGGTGGACGAGCTGCTCGGCCTGCTCGCGGCGGAGCTCGGGCTGGTAGCCGAACCCGGTGCCGACGAGCGCCAGGGAGAGGTCGGTCTCGGCGCTGGCCGTGATCCGACGGCTGGTTCGGTCGGTACCCTCCTCCAGGGTCGCGCCCTGACCCAGGCAGGCGGAGAACATCTCGTGCAGCGGTGGCACCGACACGGCGCCGGCGAGCATCTGTCCGCCGTGGGCGACACCGATCGACGAGGACCAGGCGGGTTGGTCGTACACGAAGTTCGTGGTGCCGTCGATCGGGTCGACGAACCACTCGTAACCGCTCGTGCCGGCGACCGCGGTGCCTTCCTCGCCGACGATCGCGTCGAGCGGGCGCAGCCGACGGATCTCACCGACGACGTGGGCCTCGGCAGCCCGATCGAACTCGGTCACGACGTCGGTGCGCGACGACTTCGTCACGCCGGCCATCGCTCCCGTCGCCGCGCGGCGGCCTTCGAGCGCGATGTCACCCGCCTCCCGGGCGAGCGAGACGGCCAGCGCGCGCAGCCCGTCGAGGTCGTGTGCGACGGGTGTCTGCTCGCTCATCGAGGCGCGTGCCCGGCGCGCTCGCGGTCGTTGATCTCGCGCCATTCGCCCATCGCGCGCAGGGCGAGCACGGACACGATGGCCATCCCGCCGGCGCATGACACGGCGCCGGCGAGGATGCCGAGACCCTTGGGCAGCGAGCAATCGCCGTCGCATTGCAGGTCGACGAGCGCGAAGCCGATCAGGCCGCCGGCGAGCCCGCCGAGCAGGATCACGACGAACGCGATCACACGAGCCGTCACCGGGGGGATCGCGGAGAGGGGACGAGGTTCGGACACGACGTCGAGCCTAGAGTCACGCCGTGCGCGTCATGGTCGTCGTCCCGACATACAACGAGGCCGACAACGTCGTCACGCTGCTCGAGCAGATCCGTTGCGCCGCACCCGACGCCCACGTCATCGTCGTCGACGACGGCAGCCCGGACGGCACGGCCGAACTGGCCCGTGATGCCGGCGTTCGGCTCGGGTCGATCGACGTCGTGACCCAGCCCACCAAACGCGGGCTCGGCGCTGCGTACCGGACCGGCTTCGCGGTGGCGATCGCCGCCGGCGCCGACGTCTGCGTACAGATCGACGCCGACCTCTCCCACGACCCGGCCATGCTGCCGGCGCTGATCACGAACATCGAGCACGGCGCCGACCTCGCGATCGGCAGCCGGTACGTGCCCGGTGGGTACACGGTGAACTGGCCATGGACTCGGCGGGCCCTCTCGCGCTGGGGCAACCGGTACGCGGCCGGCATCCTCGGCCTCGCTGTGAACGATGCGACCGCCGGGTACCGCGCCTATTCGGCGAGCGCACTGCACGACATGGACTACGAGACGGTGACCGCCGACGGCTACGGGTACCAGGTCGAGATGACCCATCGGCTGGTGCGGGCCGGCGGCCGGATCGTCGAGTTCCCGATCACGTTCCGCGAGCGCGAGGCCGGCGAGTCGAAGCTGTCGAACGGCATCGTCCGCGAGGCACTCGTGCTGGTGGCCAAGCTGTGGGTGCAGGATCGCCGCGGCCGCCGTCAACGCCGCCGCCGCGGCGGCTAGTTGTATTGGCCGAGACGTTGATGTCGGGTTGACGTAGGTGAGGACGACGGGGACGGTCCGCCCGTCGATGCCCGGGCGGCCCACGTCGCGTTCCAGCTCACTCCGAATCCGCAGGCGCCGCTGGACGGGCGGGCTGCCGTTCGGCCTGAGCCGGAACATCGGGGACGCCGCAGGGTCGCGGTCGCCACCGCCGCGTGCACCCGTCGCACCGGTTCTCGACTGCCGCCGACCTTCATGCGAGCATGCATCGCAGTGCCGAGTGTTGCCCATCTCGTGACGTGGAGGTCAGACGCCCAGTCCTCCGTCAGCGACGCGACCGGACGCGCCGAACGCCGAGTGTCCGGATGACTCGCACCATCCTGCACGTCGACATGGACGCGTTCTTCGTGTCGGTCGAGCTGCGGCGACGACCCGAGCTGCGCGGCAAGCCGGTGGTCGTCGGCGGCACGGGGCCGCGCGGTGTCGTCGCTGCCGCGTCCTACGAGGCGCGCCGCTACGACGTGCACTCGGCGCTGCCGTCGGCGGTGGCCAGACGCCGCTGCCCGCACGCGATCTTCCTGCCCGGTGACCATGCGCTCTACAGCGAAGTCAGCGCGGACGTGCACGAGATCTTCGGTCGCTACACACCGCTCGTCGAGCCGCTGTCGCTCGACGAAGCG
>JAAUYD010288122.1_pt1 | contig 28907 bp, 20 predicted proteins | sample 7278101 | NCBI WGS metagenome assembly JAAUYD01 (sample SAMN14350128, study PRJNA611818) | marine sediment metagenome | isolation source: surface marine sediment (0.6m) | place: French Polynesia: Moorea | collected 2018-08
CGATTAAAGCTACATTGCCACTGTCTCGAACGATGCAAGAACAGGTGACAGCCTTAAGAGACTGGGCAAGACAGCGGGCAAGACCCGCCGCAGCCTCCGTCGCTGAATACCAGCGCATGGAGTTCTAAAAGCTTTCCTCTGCTACCACAGAGGGAAAGGCTAGCTGGTATAGCTAGCAATTCTCAAAAATGCCGCGTTTAATTGGCGTGGTGTTATCCAAAAAACGTTGTCCTTTTTCTCAATCTTCTTCTTTAGGAGGAAACCCAAATGTCTCATTTTAGCACTCTGCGTACCAAAATCACTGAATCTGAAATTCTTACTTCTTCCCTACGCGACCTTGGTATTTCTGTGAAGACCGAGGCAGATGTCCGTGGTTATAATGGTCAACGCGTTCGTGCCGACATCGTTGCTGTTTTAGAAGGCGAATATGATTTAGGTTGGTCTCGCAACAGTGATGGTTCTTTTGATCTGATTGCGGATCTCTGGGGTGTTGCTAAGAAGCATAATCAAACCGAGTTGATCAACTCTATTAATCAGAAGTACGCTGTGAACAAGACTTTAAATGAAGTGAAGCAGCGCGGCTTACAAAATGCCAATGTGAAATTGGTATTGCAATAATATTTCTGTTGCGCGTTCCCAAAGCAGCACGGGTTGACCTTTTCAATAGTGGTTAGCCCGATTTTTTCTCAGGACTAGAAATAATCTAGTCCATTTTTTGTTGCTGATATGGCAATTTATCCCTCTCCTGAGCCTTGTAAAATTGAATCCGATATATGTAGTTGGATTATATCAGGTTCGCCTAATTAGGGTGGGGCTGAATAAGTATAAAAAATTGATAAATCAATGCATAAGGGCTATTTTTTGGAAAATAAGTGCAAGGAAATTAGGATTTTAGGTTTAGAATCCTTGCATCTGGTATTTTTTTGCAGGTAAAAAAATAGAAACAAAGAGGCTGTAACTATTGCCTATTGCCTATTGCCTTGCCTATTGCCGTTCGGACTTCGGCGTGAGCTCAGACGTTCGGCGAAGCTCAGTCGAGCCGTCGAACGCTGAGCTCACGGCCGAAGCCTACCCCCGCTAAAAGACTTTTTCAGCAAGCCCTAATTAGTTACGATAAAAATTTCTTTGCGTCTTTGCGTGAGCTTTTTGTGATAACTGTTTAAGCGAACATGATATTACACATATCTTGTTAACTGAACCCGGTAACGCTCCTTTTTAGTTACAGCAATCTCACCCACCTCTAAACGTCCTTTACCACGAATAGCAATTAAGTCCCCTGATTTGACTTGAGAACTGGCTTGGGTTACTTCCTTCCAGTTAACACGCACATCTTTACTATTAATTAAATCTGACATTTTACTGCGGGACATCCCAAACCCAGCAGATGCGATCGCATCTAACCGTAAAGAAGCTTCCACAGTAGTTAATTCCTTCTTCCTTGGTTCGCGTACTTTTAATTCACTCAAATCAATCCGTCGGGTTTTTACGGGAACCGAACGTACTTGAGTCAGATTTAGTTCTAAAAATTCTACCAACTCTGGTACTACTATTGCCTGGGCCCCCCGCTCTCCCAAAAGATTAATATCCCCAGTTTTTTCCCGGATAATCCCAGTCCCTAACATAGAACCCAAAAAATCCCGGTGGGTAGCCGTGTCAAACAGGAAATTTCCCGCAATATCCACAACTGCGATCGCAACTTGGGATTGTTCTAGGGGTAATTCCGAACGAGCAATGGCTATTCTTTGGCGTTCGGCTTGGGGATATCCCCCCCAAGCAAGTAATTCTACTTCTGTTAATCGACTAAAAGCCTGTTGTATTTCTGCTAACTCAGGAGGAGATAAAAAATCCGTGAGTACAACCTCCCAAGTCTTGATAGCTTGTTGAGCTAAATCAACTACACGAGCAACAGTATCCCGATTTTCAACACCTTTTAAAATTTCTTCCCGTGGCAACATATATTAATAGCGATGAATGATTTAGTAAAGACTCTTAACTCTTAACTTGTGAGCACTGATTAAATGGATGACACTAATGACACGGATAGTTGATAACGCAATAATTAACTGTCAACTGTCAACTGTCAACTCTTAACTAACTTAGAGTATTGTCTGCATAACCTTGAATATTTTCTGGTTCAAATTGACGCAAAATCTGAGTTGCTTTGCGGATCGCGCTTTCAGAACTTTGTACCACAATCAGGTATTTATCTGCATCCAGTCTATTCCTATAGGCTAAAGCATCCCCACTACCAACAAATAAGCCAACTCCTCCGCCTACAAAAATACTACCTAAACCACCACTCATAGCTCCAAGTATTCCCCCGACAACATGATTACCAATTTCACCAGCCCAAGCAAAAGTATGCAAATCGGTGATTAAACTGAAGGAAAAACCAGCAAAAAAACCAAATGGAACTAACCACAAAGCCATAAATTTAACTTGCTTTTTAGCTGCTTGTTTGGGATCAATTAAGCCAAATTCATCAGCAGATTTATATCCCCTACCTAAAATGGTGCTTTTAATTTCTTGCTTTTCTAAAGCTAAATAAGCAGCTTCTGCTTTAATTCGGTCTGGTAATACAGCAACAAGGTAGTTCATGGATTCAATAAATTGTGGATTTGCTAATAGCTCGAACAATATGCTTGTGTTAAAGATAATTGTAGTAGGACAAGGTGATACAATTTTGGATTTTGGATTTTAGACAATTTGTCTTATGTGATTTTGTCTAATGGTTGACAAAAATTATTCCAACCTCGTTTAAAAACATACATGAGAACCGGCGCAGCTAAAATTTTGGGGAAAGTTGGAACTTGCTCCAGATGCGTCATTATCCCTTGGAATTTACCATTGAGTAAATCTTCCCTCAATTCAGCTTTACAAATAGATGCACGCCATTTTTTTGCTAAAGCATCTAACCATTCTGAATTTTCTGCTCCTGGTTCTTGGCCTACCCGAATAGCTAGGGACATTGCTGCATCTTCTAAATCTCCTTCACAATCCTCAATCAAGTCCAATGCTTCTAAGGCTTGGGGGTAATCTGCTAGGAGGGAACGAAACTGAGCTATTTCTTTTGATGTAACAGTAGTCATGAAATTATGTTTTACTATGCTAAGGGTAAGTTTATGTATTAATAATCACATTGCAGCTTTGTCTACTTAGATCTGGGTACGCTGATACCAATTTCAAAGGTATAATCCAAGCATAGCGAAGGTTTGCTTTCTACGTCCTGGGATAAATCAACAATCCCCAAAATAAGCAAAAACCCCTTTTCTCAGGGAAAAGAGGTTTAGAAGCGATTGAAAACCCTGATAGAGATAAATCTATTTATCATCAATAATTGGGAGCTTTATTGCTAAACTTAACGGGATGCCCTGGAAGTTACAAATCGCTGTAAATTGGCTAAAGCACGGTTGTAATCGAGAATCGCCGTGATGCGATTACCTTCTGCTTCAGTCAAATCATCTTCTGCAGCAATTACCTCAGTTTGGGTTCCCACACCAGCTTGGAATCTTAATCTCGCTAAACGCAATGATTCTTTAGCTTGATCCAAAGCAGCATTGGCAGTTTGGACATTATCCAAACTAGACTGTAAAGTAGAGTAAGCTTCTTCTACCTCAAAGCGGATTTGGTTCCTTTGTTGAGCAAATTGAGTTTCAGCGATCGCAATATTGGTTTTTGCCTGAAATGCTTGGGCTTTGGCTGCTCCACCATCAAACAAAGTCATGGTAGCTCTTAGGGCAACTGAATAACCATCAGTAAGACCAACGCGATCGTCAAACTGATCTAACAGGTCATAATTAGCAACGAGACTAATTTGTGGTTTTATGGCTGACAATGCTTGTCGCCGTTGCTGTTCGCTAATATTACGTTGGACGAGGTTCTGTCGTAATTCTGGACGATTCTTAAAAGCCAACACAATACTTTCTTCTAAGGATTTATCCCACAAACCTGCCAATTTTACCTCATCAGCAGCACTAATTTCCACCGCTTGGGACAAACTCAAACGATTTACTAAGGTACTGCGAGCAATTTTTTGTTGGGAAAAAGCCCTAGTTAACTCCTGTTTAGCATTGGCTAAATTCACCTGGGAACGCAGCACATCAAAGCGAGTACCCACCCCTGCTTGTTCTAAGGCTTCAGCATCTTTTAAACTCGCTTGAGCATTCTTGACGGCAGATTGAGCAATCCGCACCTCCTCATCCCTTTGTTGCAGGGTATAGTAATCCGTAGAAACATTCAAACGAATCTGCTCAGAGATTTGCTCTACCTCTAATTCAGCATCACGCACCCGTTCTTCTTCTATTTTTATTGTTGATGACCTATTACCAGAGGTATAGATGTCATAGGTCAATTGCCCCTGGGCTGTAAAGTTGCTAGTCACCGGATCGCCGGTTCCCTGCAACTCATCAGTTAATTGGCTGCTAGAAGTCTGTTGACGGTTAACTTGAGTCTGAAGGGTAACGGTGGGATATAAAGCTGCTTTTGCCGCCCGTAATGCTCCCTGGGAGCGTTGCAACTGCAATACTGCAACTTGTAGATCCCGGTTATTGCGCTTGGCTAGTTCCAAGGCTTGTTCTAAAGTAATTGGTTGATTCCCTTGAATCCTTACTTCCTCTGGTTTAGTCGGAAATTGTAAAGGATTGGGTCTGGGATTGAGATACTTAGGAACTGGAGTGGGTTTAACAACCCCTGGTTCTTCAACCACGGGTGGTGTAGGTTGCTCCGCTTGTACCAATTTTTGCTTTTGTTTTGGTACACTTTGGGTGGTACATTTATCTGATGCAAGAACAAGGGCAACAGGTACATTCGTTTTACCCTCTGTTTGCTGTCGGCACCTATTTAGCTCCACGGGCTGGGCTGTATTTGTATTTGTACTCGATTTTTTCAAGGCAGATATTAACCTATCGCCCGCACTGGTTTGATTAGAAATAGACTGTTTCCCTTCCCGGGAAAGCAAAATAGTTTTTTCTTTAGCAATAACATGATTCTGTGTGACATCCTGTGCAGGCAATGACGAATTTAGTTGTTCGTCACTTTGGGCAGAATCATTCACCAGCAAATCTTTAATAACAGATAAATTAGGTGTAAAGTCAAAGATCTGATTTTTTCCAATACCAGATATTTTTCTTACAGGGATACCCGTTTTTCCTGTGATTTGGATGCCTAAATTGTTGTGAATAGATGGCTCAGTCCTAACTATAGTTGTTCCAGGGGGAACCTCCTTGCCAGTCATTGAGCGATCACTAACCTGAAATAATGGCTTTTCTTGATTGTTGCTTAGTAATTTGCCACCATAGGTGGAAGTTAAAACACTTGGCGTGGCATTCAATTGCAAGTCATTGACTTTTACAGTCTTAGCCCAAGCTGGCTGGGTTGTTAACACCGCCACTGTCACGCCAGGTAAGAAGCTATGGAATATTTGTTGTCCTTTCACCGCGTCCCCTCACACAAAAATCAAGCGGCAGAAACCGTTTTCACCAGAAAATATAGCATAATGCTAACTTGAAGTTTCAGAACTCTCCTTATCTTCAAATCCTTTGACAATCCGAGAAAGCTCTGCCTTCTCATTGATAGTAACGCGGGTTGGAGCACCACTAACAATTCGTTCGTAATTCCGGAAAGAATCTTTAATCTCAGGGCCATCAGCAGTAATGTTGTACTCGCGGATACCCTTGTCGTGAGGAGAGCCGCGCATTTTAAATACATTGATTGCCCGGGACATTTCTCCACGAATTTCCACGTATTGCAGCATGATAATCGTATCAGTAATTGTAGAAATGTGGGAATCTGTGATGGAATGAGAACCCATAAACAAATCTGTGGTATTGGTAAAAAATCCGGTGATTTCCTCTTGCTTGGCGTAACCTGTGACACCGATCACAAATTGTCTAAATGCATTATTGCTTACCCCCCGGGCCAAGGCAGAAAGTGAATCTATAGCAATTCGAGCTGGTTTAAAATCAGCAATCTCTGACTTAATGATTTGCAAGTGGTCCTCTAATCCTGTAGATTCTGGATAGGTACATATTATTTTCAACAATCCCTGCCGCTCTAAGTTCTCAAAATCAATTCCCCAAGAGTAAGCATTACGAGATAACTGGGCACGGGATTCTTCATAAGCAAACAATATTGACCTTTCTCCGGTTACACAACCATCTTGGAGGAACTTACTAACCAATAGTGTTTTGCCCGTTCCAGTGGCTCCCGTAGCTAAAATAATTGAATCTTTAAAGAAGCCACCGCCACACATTGTATCTAGGGTTTTGACTCCAGATGAAACCCTGACGTTGGAAGAACGCTGAGTTAAACGCATTGCCCCTAGGGGGAAAATATTAATCCCATTATTCGTAATTGTAAAAGGATATTCCCCTTTCATATGGGTAGTACCGCGTAACTTGAGAATTTCTATTGTACGACGGCGACGTTCCCCTTCCAAAACGTTGCGAACAATTACCACATTATCGGAAACAAATTCTTCCACGCCAAAAGCCGCAATTGATCCATACTCCTGACTGCGTTCAGTGGTAATAATGGTAGTCACCCCCAACTGCTTTAAACGAGCTACTAGTCGAAATATCTCGCGACGTACTACCCCTACGGCTTCATATTGTTGAAAAACGGCGGTAACTGAATCAATGGAAACTCGCTTGGCTTTATATTTACGAATAGCATATTGTAAACGTTCAATTAGGGCAGATAAATCAAAGTTTCCCACAATATCTTGACCCTCTGGATCGGGAGAAGCATCAAGGATGAATAATTTGCCTTGCTCTATTAATTGCTGTAAATTCCAGCCAAAAATACCGGCGTTTTTAATAATATCACTAGGAGATTCTTCAAATGTGACAAAGACTCCTGGCTCATCGAAGTTGCTAATTCCATTGTAAAGAAATTCGAGGGAAAATAACGTTTTCCCCGTACCGGAAGTGCCACTTACTAAAGTTGTTCTACCAATGGGGAACCCACCATGACTAATATCATCAAATCCCTCAATCATGGTGCGTATTTTTTCTACGCCTTGAAGTACACTTGTTTGATTTTGCCCTAATTGTTCTTGCTCACTCATCTTTTGGTTCCGATCGATGGAAACTTAACCCAGTTTTGATACATACTCTTTTGTTAAATATAAATGACTATGTACACTAAATTTTTCCTATTCTTCAGGTTCTTCTTCTGTTAATTCTTCATATAAAAGATCCAGACCAATTAGCACTCTTTCCCTATCTGATAAATCACCAATTATTTTCCTAACAGGAGGGGGTAAAACTTTAGATAAAGTCGGTGTAGCTAATATTTTATCTTCTTCCGCTAACTGCGGATTCTTGAGTACATCAATCACTTTTAAAGCATAAACCCCTTTAAATTCCTGCTCTAAAATATTTTTGAGTGTCTTCAAGGCTCTTACAGAGTTTTGTGTGTTACCTGCTACATAAAGCTTGAGAACATAGGTTTTTCGGACTTTATCCATATATGACACAGGCTATCTATAAAATTAGGAATAGAAATAGAACTACATTTTGTCATTGTAATCAATGATTTATCGCTGTTGTATTTTAGTCTTAGCAACAGCATATCTCGATCCGTACTCTAACTAAAAGCTATTACAATTCTACATTTTTTTTGAATTACGCTGAACCACGATACATAAATTACTTTTTGAGAATACTACTAATAAGTTCTGGTTATTGCTGATTGTTATAAATAGCTATAATCTACATCATTATTCAGGATGAGTTATTTTGCTTGGATATGGAACATCGATATGTTTCACATAAATGAGCCAAAACATCAATTAATGCCAACCGGTAATCTAACAATGTTTCATCATCTCTCCCTTCCAATTTTAATTGTTTAGAAAAATCATCAATAATTTCCATATGTATTTTTATCACTTGGGGCACAGAAATGTTAGCATGAAATAGTGTATTAATGAACTTATCAAATTCTTTAGAAATGCTGTTGTCTGTGGTAAAATAATTTATAATAATATGACGATAATCAGTTTTTAATTGCTTTAATAATTCTTGGTTGTCTCTTAAGCTCATTTGTCAAAAAACGCCTAGCATTATTGATGGGTATATTTCCAGACAAATAGATATATTTTCAAATATTGATTATTGAATACTTTGTCTAGATAATACCAATAGATATGAAATAGACGCTTTAATACTTAATCCATTTGCATTTTTGTTTTTAGAGGAATTGAGAGATAAATTTTTTGGCAATAAAGCGATCAAAGTAATTTATTTTCGACATCTTTAATCACTACAGAAAATCAGCTCACATTTATATCATTACACTACCGCTTCTCCTCTTGCTAACCTCACATTCTCTTTTCTATGAGAGTAGGTATGGGGTATTGGGCGCGAAAAATAATTGACTACACAATAGTTGCTGTGACTACTGGTATGTGATCGGACTATGCTCCTAGAATTTTAGCGTTAGCTATAAATACCTCTTATTTTCCCTACCTCTAGTAACAAACCTCTAACTCTTATTTTCAAGTTAAGTTTGCTGATTTAGGGTTAATACCACCAAGCTCAAGGGGCGTGGTAGAGGCTTTTACACTTATATGCTCATCATTCAACGTTTGGGGAATATGGATTTTCTGTGTCTAAATTTGACTCCTTGATAAGATACTTTAACAAAAATGAAGGATTGTAGCATTCTCAATCATTATAATTCCTAAAGGTTCCAAAGACTTACTTTAGAACCATAATTGTTTTAGCTGTTGCTATCTTTATGGGGGTAGTAATAGATGGATAATGGAAGTGCGAATGCTTTTGTCCGGGGCTAAAGGGAGTAGTAATCCAAGAGAATATGGGTGAGCCAATGGGTTAGTCTAGTTATCATATTTTCAATTAATTGGCTCCCTGATGTCCCATACTCTATTTTTTTGGATGTATTTTTGATTGGTAATTCCCAATGCTTATGTCCCTAGGGAGAAAACCCCCCCAGCCTTGCCTTATGTCAATGCCAAATCAATCGCTTTGTGAATTTATTACAAGCGTACCAGAATGCCTAGAAACAACTGTTACCGCAGTTGTTCTGAACATGTTTTTGCAATACAAATGCGATCGCTTGGTGGTCTTAAATCAGCATGGTTTGCCTGTTGGTATACTGTGTGCTGCTAAGGTAGTACCACAGGTACTCAATCCAACTGGTAACACCTGCCCAGAAGGGATAGAACCAGAAGAGAGTGAGCAATTATTAGATTTACAGCAGCCAATTTCCACGTGGGGACAAGCCATAATTGAGCCTATACCAACATTATCAGTTGATTGTGCCATAGAACAATTAAGCTTATTGTTGGCATCCGCAAACAATGAAAATTACCATCATCCAGACTGGGCATTGACTGATACAGATGGCAAATTCCTAGGCCTACTAGATAGTGGCGGATTGTTGCAATTTTTATTGACACAACAGGGTAAAAATTTCACTGATGCAGGTGTGGGTATAAATAGTTACCAGCAGTCCCAAAAAACATTTCTCACACAAGAAGATAAGGCATTAATACCGTTATTGGAAAGATTGCCGTGGCCTTTAATGCTGGAAACCAGTACTGGGGAAATTGTGATGCAAAATCCAGCCTGGTGGCAGCAATTAGGAAAATTAAAAGATTTAGATGGAATTAGACACCAAGTAAAAGCAATACTTGCCTTAACAAGGGATGTTACATCCACTGGAGATGTAAATTATTCCCAAGTTATGAGTGATATTAGTATCCATAGGGAACAGGAAAGGAAAAACCATAATTTTTCTGGGGAAGAGAATCCAGATATAACTACCAAGTCTAGCTTACAGCCGATGACAGCTATAACCACACAGCAGCAGCCATCGGAACAATTATTCTCCACAGCTACTAATACCCATCGCTGCTTTTGGGATAAAAAACTGGGTAATTGTATTTGCATTGTGGAAATGCAAGATAATCAAGAGCGCATTTGGCAATTTAGCAAAATTCCCTTAGATATTCCCGATACTAGGGTACAGGCAAATTCCCAAATACCAAATCCCGATCATCATCTTTGGCTGATATTGGCTACTGATGTTACCGAACAACAACAGCTTTGCCAAGAATTGGCAACGAAAAACGCCGATTTGATTCAACTCAATCGCCTCAAAGACGAGTTCCTAGCTTGTATTAGCCACGAACTGAAAACCCCCCTAACTGCGGTTTTGGGACTATCAAGACTATTGGTAGATCAACAGTTAGGAGAACTCAACGAACGCCAAGCCCGTTATGCTGGATTAATCCATCAAAGTGGGCGACACCTGATGAGTGTAGTCAACGATATTTTAGATTTGACTCGCATGGAAACGGGTCAAATGGAATTGACACTGACACAAGTTAATATTCGCACAGTTTGCGATCGCGCTTATACTGAAGCCAATACACTACACAACCAAACCTACAAAGGTAGAAACGCCTCTACCACACCAACTAATTCACCGGAACACAAATTTACCCTCTCTATTGAACCAGGTTTGCAAGAGATAATTGCTGATGAATTACGCATACGGCAAATGTTGGTACATCTGCTTTCCAACGCTTTCAAATTTACTGAAGTTAGTGGGGAAATTGGTTTAACTGTCAACCATTGGGAAGGTTGGATTGCTTTTACAGTTTGGGATACAGGTATAGGTATTCCCGAGCATCAACAGCACTTAATCTTTCAAAAATTTCAACAGTTGGAAAATCCCCTTACCCGTCAATTTGAAGGTACGGGTTTAGGATTAGTATTAACCAGAGCTTTAGCACGTCTTCATGGAGGGGATGTCAGCTTTTTGTCAACGGAAGGTAAAGGTAGCAAATTTACCTTGCTTTTACCCCCTAGTCCTCCAACAACAAGCTTTGGCGAACAAGATGGCAAAGATATAGGTAGATTAACCAATGAGGGAAATCTGACAGAAAACTATAAACCCAATTCCCAGGGAGCAACTCTCAATTATCCACAAGCTCCGGGCATGAGGGAAGTTGCTATGTTCCGGGCGACTAAAAACGCCCATACTTCCCAAAGACTAGTATTAGTGGTGGAAGCCGTGGCTCGATATATTGAAGATGTCACGGAAAAATTAACAGGTTTGGGGTACCAAGTCATAATTGCCCGTTCTGGAACAGAAGCATTAGAAAAAGCGCGACGCTTACAACCCCAAGCTATTTTCCTCAATCCCCTATTACCTTTGTTATCTGGTTGGGACGTACTGACATTAATTAAATCAGATCGAATCATTCGTCAAATACCAGTGATTGTCACAGCCACAGCAGCAGAAAAAGAACAGGCGTTTGCCAACCTGGCTGATGGTTTCTTGAGTTTACCAGTACAGGATCAATTATTGTCCCAGTTGTTAGACAGTTTGTGTACATCACCAGAAAATAAAAATCCCCAACCAAAAGATATTGTTACAAATACCCCATTACGAATACTCAGATTAATTCATTCTGAGGAGGATTTTTTCAACCCCCATCCACAATTACCAGAACACCGAGTGATTGAAGTAGATGATTTAGATCAAGCAGAGCTTTTAGCTAGGGTGTGGCAATTCGATCTAATTTTACTAGATCGAGAAATTCCCAGCCCACAAACTTATTTTCAGAAACTCAGTCAACATCGTCGCCTCAAAAGTTTACCCCTAGTTATTTGTGATGTCACAAGTATTCAGGCTGCTGCCCAGTTCCGTGAACTTTCAGTTTTTCCCTGTTTAACACCTTTAAATGCACAAACAGTTGGCTCTAATAAAACCACAGACATTCTGTTATCGGTATTACAAATTGCTGCTGGTAGGTGTTGCCCATCTAGTATTCTAGTTGTCGATATGACATCATTACCGGATTTACCTGGTGTGAAAAACCAACATAAGCAAAGTAATAAATTGGCTAACCAATCCTCCCATGAAATTGAAAATGAGCATCTATCGGAAAACTTAAATTTTGCATCAATTCATCGGGGTTCAGAATGGTTACAAGCCATGATTCAGTATTTACAAACAGCTGGATTGAAAGCCACATTGGGACGCTCCTGGGCAGAGTTACTACAACATTTACGCCATCAAAGCATTGATTTATTATTGATTTGTTTCACACAATCCACAATTCCCACGGAAGTTTTAGCAGCATTGAAAATGCTCAGGCAAATCACTGTTGATTTGCCCCCTGTATTGGTAATAATTTCTCTGCCTAATCAAGTATTAAGTACCCACTTAGACTTAAATTTTGATGCCATTCCAGAAATCTCTGGGAATAATACTAAAACTGAATTTCACCAATCATATTCCCATACTTTACAATCTATTAAAGCGGCTATGGGTGAAGTAGAGACTCAAATTTTACCTCGTTCTATATCTATGGAAGAATTGTTATATCGTATTTACCAAGCTTTAGCAATTAAAAATTAGTAGTCTATCAAACCAACATTAAGGTTTACTCAAGGTTCATAGTAACGATTACAAAAAAGGCAGGAGGCTCCAGGGCTCCAGGGCAGAAGGTAAGAGGTATTAATTAAAAATTCGCGTTCTGAGTTTAAAGCTCAGTAAAAATCAATAATTATACGCCAGGCTGCTTGCACTGCTAGGTATAAAACGTCATTATTTCAATCTCACTCTTTTAAGAGTGAGTCCCTTGGAGCCTCCTGCCTCCTGCCTCCTGCCTCCTGCCTCCTGCCTCCTGCCTCCTGCCCTCTGCCCTCTGCCTCAAAGCGATATGAATTGTACCTCACTCAGATGAAAAAGGCTGTGTAAAAATCTAGCTCCCCTACTGCTTGAAAATAGGAGAGCTGGATATCACTCATTTTACTACTCACATAGAATTAGGAGATAAAATTTAGAACTATAATGTTAGGCTATGAACCAGAAAATACCTGGATCATAGCGATACTATAACTGGTTAAATTACTAATCACTAACAAAAATCCTTGAGTTGATATTACCAAAAATTTTCAAACTTCATCAACTATTTCTGAGGTCGTTTCCTGCTGCATTGGTAAAGACAACACGTAGCGATATCCTGAATCTTGAGAACCTTGAGTGAAAATATACCCACCATGTAATTCCGTTAAATGTTTACTAAGTAGTAAACCCAAACTTTCACGAGACAAACGAGGACCTACTTTTTCTCCTTCTTCATCATCTTGAGAAATATTGTTTCCATTCATATGCTGATAATGATTTTTTCCCATTGATTGACTTCCTAATTCAGCAGATGTTTCTGATTGACTGGTGGAATTGGAAATCAGATTGTTGAACTCTAATTGTGGTGCATTTTTTAAGTTAAAGAAAGGATCAACCTCCGTAATTCCATCTCCTAGCCAAGGATGAGAAACCCATGTGGTAATATTCAGATTATCTTCCTTATAGGAAATATGAATTCTGACAAGACTACCCGTAGCCGAGGTTTGAATCACACTAAAAATGAGGTGATAAAGTATTTGTCTGACTTTATCTCTGTCCAGAAGATAAATACGACTACGTCCAGGTTCTATAGATAAGCGAATCTCTTGTTCTCGACGATGGGCAACTTCTTCCAGGGTATTTATCGCCTGTTGACACAGCATTTCAATATCTACAGGAACGGTATTTAGTTTCATGGAATTACTATCTGCCATTGCTCCGAGTTCAGTAATTTCATTAACTAGGGAGAGCAGATAACGCCCACTGTGTTGAATTATTTCCAAATATTCTCTTTGCTTAGTTGTCAAAGGGCCATAAATTTCTCTTCCTAACACACTAGCCATACCTAACACAGAAGTTAAAGGTGTACGTAATTCATGAGTTAGTTGCCCTAACAATTCTAATTTTAACTGGTTAGTGGAATTGAGATTTTCTGGAATAATGGATGGAGATAAAATAATGGCTGGAGTCTCTTCATTTTTGGCTTCTACTTGCCAAATATCCTCCCTACTAACCCTATTAACACGGGCTGATGGAGCTGGAACTGGTGGAGATGCTTGCAAGAGTCGATTGCGTTCAAATTCACTCATACTCCAACGAGCTATGATTTGCAAAAACTCCTCATCTTGACGGGTAAACTGACGTGTAATCAAATCCATCACAGCTATGGTTCCTAAACAATTACCAGCAGCATCTATAAGTGGTGCGCCTAAATAAGCACGAATACCATAATCTTTGATTAATTTATTATCCGTAAGTTCTTTATAAGTATTTTTACTAGTATCATTTATAGTAAGTATTTGGGCATTTTCCACTACCTGGCTGCAAAATGACTCTTGGCGTAAAAGTTGACGAGTTTGTGCCAATTTATTCATTAATCCCAGGCGAGATAAGCCTACTGCGGACTTAAACCAATGAAATTCTTGATCGATAAACCCTAAAATGGAAATTGGTGCTGACAAAAAGTGAGCAGCTGTTTGAGTTGCTTCTTCAAAAACAGGAATTGTTTCTGGTTGTCGTAAATTTAATTCTGATAAAGCTTTAAGCCTGCGCTCTTCCCGTAAATCTGGAGAACTCCATTCTTTTTTGATATTAAGCATTTTGTTATCTGGCTCTACCATTGCCATCATTACCTTGATGATTAATCAATATTGTAGTTTTTTATATAACCACTGCTTATTGGGTTATTTTTATTTGCTATTTTTAAGCATTCCCCAATTTGGGGTCAAATCAACAAAATTTTGGGAAAAAGTTTTACCGTTATAGGAAATGGGAAAATTATGGGTAATATTAATTACCAGGGATGTTAGAAAATACTTGACACTGAAAGATTTTTTGTCATGGGACTACTTACTCTAAGCTACTCAGGGACACTCCTTGTCTACCCAGATAGTCACTTAAAAGCTGAAAATACCCGTGCTTCAGGCTTTAATATTGGTCAACTGTTACTAGTACGAGAAAACCGTAGAGGTAACAATAATTACGACTATAGATAGGTGCGAAAGCTGAAAATATGTGTTTCCCTTTGATTAATGGTTGGTTTATTTACAGGTTCATTGTGCTAAATTTGGAAATTTTATATTGATGTGGTGTGAATTTTAATTATTCTTTGGGCACTATAAAATTATTGTGGACTTACAAGATGCTGATCTTTAAAAAGTTGCATATTGTATTTTAGTGATTAATTAAATAAAACAGATATCAAATAATTTTTATAATTCATAAACATTAATAAAATGAATAGTAATTCTGATAAAATACCACTTGTAAATCTCAATTTGCAGCATCAACAAATACAAGCACAATTACAACAAGTAATACAAACTGTTTTACAAACAGGTGATTTTATTCTGGGAGCGAAACTCAAAGAATTTGAAACGATTTTTGCTAACATTTGCGGAGTGGAGTATGGCATCGGAGTTGCATCAGGAACGGATGCCATCGCTCTTGGCTTACAAGCTTGTAACATTGGTTCTGGGGATGAGGTAATCTTGCCTGCAAATACCTTTGTAGCCACTTTAATTGGTGTTTTACGTGCGGGTGCAAAACCTGTTTTGGTTGATTGTGAACCAGAAACTGCATTAATTGATTTAGCAGCAGCAGCTAGGGTAATTACACCGAATACAAAGGCCATTATTCCTGTGCATTTATACGGTCAAATGGTATCACCCACAAAACTTTTAGACTTTGCCCATACTTACAAATTACTCATTTTTGAAGATGCTGCCCAGGCGCATTTGGCAACTAGAGAAGGCTATCATGCTGGTTCTGTGGGAATAGCAGCAGCTTTTAGTTTTTATCCTAGTAAGAATTTGGGAGCATTGGGTGATGGGGGGATGGTAGTCACAAAAGATGCAGATGTGGCGCAAAAAATGCTACGCTTACGTAATTACGGTGCATCCTCTAAATATTGTCATACAGAACCAGGAACCAATAGCCGTTTGGATACATTACAGGCTGCTGTTTTACTGGAAAAATTACCCTATTTATCCCAATGGAATAGCCATCGCTATCAGATTGCACAGCAATACAATCTTGAGCTGAGTTCTTTGGGTTTATCAGGTATTACTCCAATGCAAAACCATAGCGAATCTGGCCATGTCTATCATCTTTATGTCGTCAGGATAGCTGGTAATTCCAGCATTCAACGTTCTTATCTCCAAGAACAAATGACAGCAGCAGGAATTCAAACAGGTATCCATTATCCTATTCCTTGTCATTTGCAACCAGCGTTTCTCAATTTGGGCTATCAAGCAGGAGACTTTCCTCACGCGGAACAATTGTCTGAGCAGATATTATCTTTACCTATGTATCCGGGTTTAACCCATAGTCAAGTTAAAAAAGTTGTGACAGCAATGATGCAAATTGTTAGCCAACAAAAACAAAAATTCTTACACATTTAAACTATCTACAAGCATCTAGATAATCTGTGATATTCAATCATCAATCTATTACTAATCACCAATTACTAACAAATTATGTTTTTGAATGCCAAAAGTATAAATACATCTCTATTATTAAATAGGCTGATTGCTGTAGTATTACTGCTATTGTATGGGCCAATATTACTCCATTGGTGGGATGGTTGGTTGCACAAAAGTATTAGTCTCGAACATGAATATTTTAGTCATGGGATGATCGGTTTACCATTTGCAGCTTATTTAATTTGGATTCGACGTAAGCAATGGGCAAGATTACCAAATAAACCCCATCCTTTAGGTATTATTTTCCTCGTGCTAGGAGGAATTTTTTATATTAGTGGGGTTAGTGAGTGGGTAAATCTTTCCTTTCCCATTATTATTACGGGAATTTGTCTTTGGCTTAAGGGCTTTCGTGGTGTGAAGTTACAAAGTTTTCCTTTAATTTTGATATTTTTTGCTACTCCCAATTCCCTCCCCTATTTGATAGCTCCGTTAACACTGCCTCTGCAAAGCTTTATAGCGGGTACTGCTGGCTTTATTTTGAATCAGTTGGGAATGGAAGTAAATGTTGAGGGGATTAACATTTTTGTGGGGGGGAAAATTGTCGAAGTGGCTCCCTACTGTGCAGGCTTAAAAATGCTATTTACTACCTTGTATGTCAGCCTGATGTTACTTTATTGGACTGATACTTTATCCTCACGGCAAAAAAGTATTTGGTTTGTATCCATTGCTGTGATAGTCAGCGTCACTGCCAACATTATTCGCAACACAATTTTGACTTTTTTCCATGGGACAGGAAATTCCACCGCTTTCCATTGGTTACATGATGGTTGGGGAGGAGACTTGTACTCTGCTTTTATGTTATTAGCACTAGTGCCAATTTTGAATTGGATTAATCAATATTTTGATTCTATGTCAATCTCAGAAATTGATATGGAAGCTAATGAAACTAATTATTCGTTGTAACGGTAACCATATTTTTCCATGGAATTGTTGCCAATGACTTCATCTAATTTATTCAAGAAAAATTATTTTTCCCAAGTAGCAGTATTGCTATTATTATTATCTTTGTTAATTGTAGGAACTTTCCCTGGATATTTCCAAGGAAAATGGCAATGGCAAGAACCCCCTCCCGTTAGCAAATTGAAGGAATTGAAAAGTTTGCGCCAGACTGGGTTAACTATTCGGGGATGGCAAACCGTTGAACAACAAGAAAAAACAATTGATAAGCAAAAATGGTCTTTGCAAGTAGTGAAAAAACAAGGGGGGAAAACTCAAGCTATTATCATGTTATTGCCGCAAAATGGCCCGAGGAATCAACCCCAAGTAGAGTGGACGACTATAAATGGCTTTTGGGATTGGGACATAGCTCAATATCGTCTGGCCAAATTGAGTGTTCAGCCATCATCAGATTTAGATGAGCAAAAAAATCAATTCCAAGCCAGGTTCTTTCGTGGCTCTACAGATAGACAAACCTTTGCCGCCTTACAATGGTACGCTTGGCAAAATGGTGGACATCCATCCCCTTTGCAGTGGTTTATAGTAGACCAAAAAGCCCAATGGCAACGTCAAAGGGCTGCTTGGGTGGCGGTTAGTATTATTTTACCAATGGAGCCATTAGGACAAGTGGAAAAATATTGGCATGAGATGGAAACCCTTGGACAGCAAGTACAAACTGCACTGAATGCAACTTTTTGAATTTCCAAGAGTACACTGGTATAAAATAATGTATAAAAATAATATATTTCCCGTTTTTGTAGATTAAATTGGAATAGGCCTTGGCGCTCCGTCATTATCAATCAGCTTCACCGCACTGATGTCTATAATTCCCAACTTTTCTATGCGTTCATTTCGCGCCCTATCTACTGCTGCTCTGCAAGTAGGGGTATTTTTTGTAACTGCGGTTCACCCTGCTTTTGCCCAAGTTAGCCCATCTTCACCCACAGTACCACAGAAAACTCTTATACCTCCACCAGGGAATGAGGTAAATCCTGTATCCTCCCGATTTGATCGCTATATTCTTGGCCCTGGAGACGGGGTGGGAGTCCAAGTTCAACGTACCCTTGGTGCTTATCGCTTGGGGGAAGGGGATGCAATTAGTGTGGCGGTGCAGCGTTTCCCAGATTTGAGCTTCCAAGCAGCAATTAATCCCGAAGGGAACATTGTAGTTCCATTATTAGGAACCGTAGCACTAAAGGGATTAACCTTGTCGGAAGCCCAAGAAAAAATTCGTTTGGGTTTAAACCGTTATGTGGTCAACCCGATTTTAGTACTATCATTGGTGAGTCAGCGTCCCAGGGTAAATTTCCAAGGGGCAATTAGTCCTGAGGGTAATATTTTAATCCCCCAATTAGGCACAGTATCCTTACAGGGATTGACAATAGAAGAAGCACAAGAGAAAATCCGCTTGAGCTTGAGTAAAATTTTAGTTAAACCCATAGTCGCCGTATCCTTGGTTAGTCCGCGGCCAGTAAGGGTTACCATTAGTGGAGAAGTTTTTCGGCCAGGGATTTATCCTGTAAATTCATCTGTACCCAGAATCACAGATGTGCTATTAACAGCTGGGGGTTCTACAATGATGGCAGATTTACGACAAATCACAGTTCGTCGCCAGCTGGTTGATGGCTCAATGGTATCGAAAATTATTGACCTATACTCTCCTTTACAAAACGGCACCGCACCTCCTAATTTACGCCTCCAGGATGGTGATGCCATTATTGTTGCCCGACGGGAAGTTGGTAGTGATGATGACTACGATCGCAATTTGGTAGCTCGTTCATCCCTGGCTATGCCTCAAATCAGGATTCGAGTCTTAAATTACGCCGCAGGTGGTATTACTACGGTTTCCCTACCCAATGGTAGTAGTTTTATTGATGCCCTATCTGGTGTGAGTACCAACAATGCCAGACTGACAAGAATCGCCTTGATTCGTTTTGATCCCGAGCGCGGCCAAGCAATTACCCAAAAGTTGAATGGAAAAAAAGCATTAGCAGGGGATGCATCTCAAAATGTGCCATTACAGAACAATGATGTTATCGTTATTGGTCGAACACTAATTGGCAAAATTACTAATACTCTCAGTACTATTACTAGACCATTTTTTGATATTCGTAGTTTTCTTCGGTTCTTTGAAACCTTTAGATAGAAGAAGCAGGGGGGCAGGGGGCACCGGAGCAGGGGGAGTGGAGGAGGTTTAAGGTTTAACCGTCAACCATCAACCGTCAACCGTCAACTGTCAACCGTCAACTGTCAACTGTCAACTGTCAACTCAATCGAAATGACTCCACCCATTGTTAAACGCTATATTATTGCCTTTGAAAAGTACAAATGGATTGGAATAGCCAGTTTTACTTTGATTGTGGCGGGCTCAACAGTAGTGGCACTACAACCAGCACCGCCAACTAAATATGTGGCAAGTGGGGCATTAACATACACTGTACCCACAGTTTCATTTTCCGACACTGGCAGTCAAATTCAACAGCAGGGCCAGGAACTGAGGAAAGAGTTTTTATTATCTGATGCCATTATTAATGCAGTGGCAACCAAAGTTCAGGCTAAACCAAAAACCCTGGCTCGAAATATCGATCTTCGTTTACCTCGAAAAACCAAAACCGGGGAATTAGAATCAACAATTATTGAACTCAAATATCAAGATACGAATGCCAAGCAATCTGAAGAAATCCTATCGGCATTCATGCAAGCAATGGTACAGCTGAGTGCTGTTCGTAACACTAGAAGATTAAAAGCTATTATTAAAAAAATTAACGAGCGTCTGCCTCAAGTAAAAACAGAATTAAAATTAGCTGAACAAAAACTCGAAACTTACGATCGCTTACAAGGTCCCGCAATTTTAGCTGCTGAGAATGGTATTTTATTAACTGGAATTACGGGGAGTCAAAACCAACAACGGCAAATTAAACTGACACTTTCGGGCCTGGATGCTCAGATTCGCAGTTTGCAGCAAAAATTGGGGTTAAATGTGGACGAGGCTTATGTATCTGCTGCCTTGAGCGCCGATCCGATTCTTGCTAATCTGCGATCGCAAATTTACCAAGTAGAATCCCAAATGGAGGTGTTGAAGAAAGATTTACGCCCCGGACACCCAACCATGGTGCAATTACAACGCCAAAAGGATGCAGCCCAAACCCTCCTGCAACAGCGAGCAGGGGAAGTTGTGGGGGGAAATGGTAGTACTGCCCCCCTACCACCTACTGTGAAAGGGATTCGCGCCCAAAGTAATTTAGATCCAGCCCGTCAGCAACTGGCAAACCAACTGGTAGCCCTACAAACCCAAAAGGAAACTCTCCAACAACAATTAAGTGACCAAAATCAGGAAGAACGAAAATTGCGGCGGGAGTATTCTTTAATACCAAATAAACAGTTGGAGCGATCGCGTTTAGAACAAGAAGTATTACTGAAAAAGGCAGTTTATGACAAAATCCAAGCCAAGTTAATTGATGCGAGAACCGCAGAAGCGGAAACTGTTAGTAGTTTAGGTGTTGCCAGAAATCCAGTGGCAAAGGCTCCACCCGCGGTTCCTAAAAGTCTACCGATTACCCTTGGGGTAGGTATATTCATGGGATTATTGGTTGGTGGTGCGGTGATATTTCTCTTGGGTTCCCTGGAAGGAACCTTCAAAACCAGGGAGGATATTCGCACCAGCCTCAAGCAACAGGAAGTGCCGATTTTGGCAGAAATACCTTGGATTTGGATGTCTGGGGAAGAGATAAAATCCCAGTTGCTACCAACGGTTTTGAATCCAACCTCTCCCTATTTGGAATTTTATGAGAAGTTCCGTAGCAATCTCCGCCGGGTGGGAGAAAATAAGGTCAAAGTCGTGTTAATTACCAGCACTGGCAGCTATGAAGGTAAAACTGTGAGTGCCTATAACTTGGGTATTGCTTCCGCCCGGGCTGGCAAACGTACCTTAATTATTGAAACAGATTTGCGATCGCCTTCCCAATGTCAATCTTTACAAGTTACTCCCAATGCCCATGGGAATTTGGAACCACTACATTATTACAATAGCTTGAGTGAATGTATCCACTTAGTTCCACAGGTCGAGAACTTATACATTGTTCCTAGCCCTGGCCCAATATTACAATCGGCGGCAGTTCTCGAATCAAGTGAGATGGGGCGACTGATGGAAGATGCTCGCCAACGATTTGATTTAGTAATTTTAGACACTACTCCTTTGAGTATATCCAATGATGCTCTGTTAATGCAACCCTACAGTGATGGTATGGTTTTGATAACTAGACCCAATTATACCCAAGAAAATATTTTGAATGAAGCAGTGGAGGAGTTGCTCGAATCTGAGCTGGGTTTATTGGGGGCTGTAATTAACGGTACTGATATTGATGTTCCCTTGTCTCCCATAGATGAAAAGACGGTAGAAAATGGGAGACAGGAATTATCCCCAGAAGTTTCTTCTGGGGTGGGTAACAACTATAACTGATTTATAGGAGGGTGTGATGAAAGGTACAACTATTAAAGATTTAAAATTGACTAAGGTGGTGGATGGGGATACGGTCAAAGTCATGCTGGATGGGCAGGAAGAATCCCTGCGGTTGGTTTGTCTGGATACTGAGGAAAGCCGATTTGCAGGGGGTAAACCCGCCACTAATGCTGGTAAACTAGCATCCCAATGGGCAAAGGAATATTTTGGAGTCGATGAAGCGGGGTTTCCCACCACAGATGTGCTGGTGACAATCGAGTTCGATACCAATGATTCGGTATCTGTTTCCCTGAAGAAACATCGTGGTAATTATGGACGTTTGATTTGCTACGTTTACAAGGGTGATGAGAATTATAACCTCAAAGCTGTGCGTGAGGGCTGGAGTCCTTATTTTGTCAAGTATGGACGTTCCCGGCTCTATCACAATCAATTTCTGGAGGCTGAAGCTGATGCCCAATCGAAAAAGTTAGCTATTTGGGACCCAAATACAAATGGAAGTGGGGAGAAGCGTGATTATGAAAAACTCATACCTTGGTGGAATTTTCGCTCTTGTGTTGTAGAAGATTATCGGCATAGTCAGCAAGCAGGTGTTTTGTCCGTGCGTTTGGACTACGATACCATCGTTGAAGCAGGCAAGAATAGGGATGCAATCACTGTATTTTGCGATCTTCAACGAGGTATTAATAAATGGGTTGGGGATAATGCGTTAATTTATGCTGGCTCTAAATTCCAAAAATTTAATCTTTGGATTCCAGATATTAGTTCAGATGCGGGCCAGGAAATTTTACAGTTGATTCAGTTGCGTTATGTAAAATATGGCCGCAGCTATGTTTACGTTTCGGGGGAAGTTTCTTTATATCCAGACAGCCCCGATGGTATACCTCAGATTGTGATTAGGGATGTGAGTCAATTTTCTGATATTGCTCCTGGAGCATAAAGAAATTGTTTGCAAACACAGATTAGTACTCCACCACATTAAATTTGATGGGTGAACCAAATTCCAGACTTGCCCTCTCTTCCTCTTCCTCTGCGCTCTCTGTGCCTGGAGTGGTTCATTATCAAACCCCTGGTGAACTAATGCGATGAACCATTAGTAGTCTTTCCCATTAGTTATGAGGGGCAACAGATCCCCGACTTCTTCGAGAAGTCGGGGATCTAAATACCCACCAAATAATGTTTGCGACACATAAATTCTTCGTCAGGGCACGGCATCCACTATCGTTTAATATATAAAAAAATTATCTTATTGGTGCCGTGCCCCTATCCATCTATCGCATTATTTTTTAAAATGGTATAAAAAAACCGCAACAGACGCAGAGAACGCAGAGGAAGAGGAAGAGGAAGAGAGAGGAAATTTAAATAGGGCTTAAAGAAAACAGAGGAGGTAGTAGAGATAACCGGTTGTAGCAAAACATGGATTTACGCTTTAGTCAAACTGCAAATATTGATCAAAAAATAAAAATTTTAGAGGTGTAAATGAGTGAAATTCCTCTGTGTACCATAGTGATTTCATCCCAACTGCCCCCAGATGAAATAGAGTCTTTAGAAACATCGCTGGAGATGAGTTCAATCAAGGTGCAGAAGTCACCAGGCCGGATAGTAGGTGCAGATGATATAGCTTTTGTCGCTACAGTCGTTGGAGGGATAGCAGCAACAGCCAATTTAATAGAATACAGTATCAAAATCACTAAGGCTATCAATAATTGGCGGCGAAAACTCCGCTCAAAAGGAATAGAACCAAAAGGCAGGTTAGAACATCCAGAACGTCCTCCCCTTGACCTGAAAACAGCTAGTGATGAGGAGTTAGAGGAGTGGTTCAAACCTTAAAACGCCCACTTGAAATAGCAGAAAAAAACCAAGCTTCTAGTCCTCCCGATACATCAGTTTTAACCGAAGAAGTTGACTCCGAAAAATATTTTAAAAATGAAATTCTCATCCTCATTTCCGCCCCTCTGTTGGATGATAATTTACAACCAATAGAAGCCCTGTCTATTCAAAAAGAGATAGATGATATCGTTGACATTTTAAAAAATATACACAGAGAAATTGAAGTAGAAATTATTGTCAAGATAGCCACAACCGAATCAATTACTGAAGCTTTTAGCAATCGAATCAATCCACTTATTATTCACTTTATTGGGCATGGAATGAAGAGTGAGGAAGGTATTTCCTTACTACTGGAAGATTCAGTTGGAAGAGCACGTCCTTTTTCAGCTAGTGACTTACGCAATCTGCTAAGACATCGGCAGACCCCCCCTAGTCAGGTAGCCCTCTTAAATGCCTGCCATTCTCAAGGGTTAGCGGCTGAACTGCTCAATGCTGGGGTATCTCACGTTGTCGCTGTCAATGCAGAAGATCCCATTCTCGATCTAGCAGCCCGATGTTTTGCAAAAATATTCTACGCTGCTCTTTTTAATAGCTATGCAGTGATGGAGGCATTTGAGCAGGGACAAAGTGCTGTAATGGTCAATGACGACCTCAAAAAGCTGATTAATCCCCAAACCTTTCGTGCCGGAGTCAATTTAGAAGAAGCTCCCAAATTTCGCCTCTTACCCGCCAATAGCCAGGTTCACCAAGGAATTCTGGAACTCCAGTCCCTTGCTAGAGGAAACATCATTGCCCCCCGGTGGGAAAATACTAATATTGCCAGTGAAGATCCCACGTTTATTGGTAGAAGAATCGAGATTCATTACATAGCAGTTGCTCTAATGGAGGAGGGTAAACCCCACTGTATTGCCCTTCATGGCATGGGGGGAATGGGGAAGACTGTTCTAGCCATCGCCGCTGGACGCTGGCAGCACGAACGACGACGTTGGCGGGATGGGGTGTGGTTTATTGATCTGCGGAATGTGGATTCAGCCGATACAGCTAGGGCTAAGGTGATAAATACCCTGCTTTTAGACACCAATGCAGTAGAAAGGGGGATGATATCTAATAATGGCATGATAGAAGCTCTCAGAGACTTGAATCTGCTGCTGATTTTAGATGACGTGGATCTGTTGTTGCAACAAGATACACAGGGTTTAGTGGATTTGTTAAACGCTTTGCTGTCCTGTCGCCGATTGCGATTGCTGGTGACTTCTCGCTTAGTTTTACCCCCAGAAGTGTTTTATGAATCAAAAGAAATACAGACAATCGAGGGGAGTACCGCTCGTCAAATTTTTCGGAAATATGCTCCATCACAAGAGCAATGGAATTTAGAAGAGGATTCAGAATCAGACTGGGAAGCCTTGATGGATTTCTTGGACGGCTACCCCCTAGCCATCCAGATAGCAGCAGCCTATATGAAGCAGAGAAGGTGTAGCCTGCATAAATTATGGGAACGTTTACAAAACGAACCCTGTCAAACTTTACGACCAACTCTCTATCAAGAAAATAAAAAAAACAGCTTAGTAGCAGCCCTCAACCTCTCCTATAATGTCCTCCCTCCAGGGGCTAAAGAAATGTTTCCCAAATTAGCCCTTTTCCCTGGAGGACTAACGGAGGAAGCTGCTAAGTTTATCTTTGGCAGAAACAGCGAAGAATCACTGGAAATCCTCTTGCTTTACTCAATGGCAGAGAAGAAAATGATATCTTCCCCTTGGCGTTTACCAGAACCAGCCCGCCGCTATGCCGAAGAAAAACAGTTACCGGACTCCATGGCAACACACGCGCCAAGGGTGCTGGAATATTACTACAGTTTCGCCCAAAGACTAAATGATTTGTTAGTGAAGGAAGATATCTCGCAACAGGACGTACAGCAACAAATTTTCACTGAACAATCAAATCTCAAGCACTTTCTTAATTGGGGCTATGAGCAAGAACGCAGTAAAGATGGGATTTGCCGCAGTGCTAGAATTACAGCCAATTTAGGAAATTACTGGAAGTGGGTAATCCCTGGGGAAGATCCTCTTCATAGCATTGAAAGTGCTGTTCAAGTGGCAAGACGTAACCAAGATAAGTTAGGAGAAGCAGATTTATACAAGACTAAAGGGGATGTTCAGCAATTAAGACAAGGGTTAGAGGTAGCCAAGGAAAGTTACAGTCAAGCCATAGAAGGATACGAATCTGTCAGTAAAGACTTGAATTCTGACTCAGAAAAAGCCCAAATCCAAAAAAAGATAGGCATGATTTGGGAAATATACCCTGACGAGGAGAAGGCATTGGGGAGTTACTTAACGGCATTTGACTTATACGACTCAGAAGGGGAAGTTTTAGAGGCAGCCCACATAAAGATGGTAGTGGGAGATATACAGCAATCGGGGCAAAAGCTGGAAGAAGCGTTGAAGAGTTATCAAGAAGCTCTCGAACGCTATAAATCAAAGAAATATCAAGCAGGAATCATCAAAGCAGAAAACCGCATTAGAAAAATTCAACCATTTTCAGCGTCACAGAACTTACTTTTTGAGTTTGAAACCGTCACCGTCAACCATCGCGGTAAAATCATCAAACGAGCAACCAAGCAAGCCCAATACTTTAACGAAGACTTGGGTAAGGGTATTACCTTAGAAATGGTCGCCATCCCGGGTAATACATTCATAATGGGTTCGTCAAAAGAGGAAGGATATGACTATGAAAAGCCCCAACACCAAGTAACAGTTCCATCCTTCTTCATGGGCAAGTATCCCATAACCCAAGCACAATGGCGAGCGATCGCATCCCGTGAAGATTTGAAAGTCGAACGCGACCTTGAACCCAATCCTAGCTGGTTTAAAGATCGCCAAGAGAGCGTGAGCCGTCCTGTAGAGCAAGTCTCTTGGTACGATGCAGTAGAATTTTGTGCCAGATTATCGAAACAGACAGGAAAAGAATATCGCCTCCCTAGTGAAGCAGAATGGGAATATGCCTGTAGAGCAGGAACCACTACACCCTTTCATTTTGGCGAGACTATTACTGGTAACTTAGCAAATTATGATGCCATGTATACCTTTGCAGATGAACCCAAAGAGGAATACAGGAAACAAACCACCCCAATAGGACAATTTCTGCCTAATGCCTTTGGTTTGTACGATATGCACGGTAATGTCTACGAATGGTGTCTTGATGATTGGCACAGTAACTATGAAGGTGCGCCCACAGATGGTAGTCCTTGGTTTGATAGTGAGGATGATAATCTTTATCAAAAAACTGGTACAGCCGTGCTGCGGGGCGGTTCCTGGGACGACAATTCTGAAAGCTGCCGCTCGGCGTACCGCGACTTCAACAATAGGGTGGTGCGCGACGGCCTCAACGATGAGGGTTTTCGCGTCGTCTGCGGGTTTGGGAGGTCTCTTCGGTAGCCCTTTATACTTTAATCCTTTTCCCCTTTGTACTTTTTCTTTTTCCCTTCCAGAGCGGAGCGATCTAAAAATTTTTTTTGAAATTGTTGGGTTTCGTTCCTCAACCCAACCTACGCTATTGATAAGCAATTGGAAAAGATTAAACTGTACGTCTTAACTTCCCTGGCTACGGCTATAGCTGCAAAATATGACCAAAAATAACAAACTCAAGTAAAGACAACAATAAATTTGTATGTCTTTACTTGAGGTTTTGGGATAAATGTTCAGCCGAACGTATACACCTGATGATTCAAAAAAATTCCTTATTTGCTTCTGACCTAGTATATTCTAAGTAATTGTCAATCGTCAGTATTTACTACGCTAAAGTTTACATTGCCGCATCCCCCAATCGTGTTGTGGGACGTTGTTGATATAAATCTTGAAATACTTGCACAACGGAAACTACGGCGACTAAGGCGATGATAGCCACAGGTGGTAAGCCTTGAGCCAAAAATGCGATCGCAATTAATATCACCGCCGTGGCAAGGCGATGTCTCGTCCTGATTTTACAATAACGAATCACCCCATATTTATGAAAAATGCCTAAACTGAGGTAACAAAGGGCGACTGCACCACACAACAACCAACGCAAGTTACCGGCTAAAGGTACTCCAGTTTTACTGATTAATACTTGTTCTACCCCCACTCCCATAGCTGTAATGCCAATCACAAAGGGTAAATGGGTAAACAGCCAAATATTCATGGCTGATACTTTTCCTTGCGTCCGGGCTTTGATAATGGGTGTTCCACCTAGGTTATCGAAATATATCCACCAGAGGCTAAAAGCTGTGATTAAACCGAAAAATGCGGCAATTACCGTACTAATATCCCATTTTTGCTCGGAAACACCATTAACTACAGCGACAATCGCCTCACCTAAAACAATAATGGTAAATAAACCAAATCTTTCTGGTAAATGGGAACTGTGGGGTAATAATCTCAATTGGAATTTTCTGGCGGTAAAGGGTGTAATAAAATCAATCACAATTCCCATTCCCCACAACCCAAAACGCAAAGGTGCTGGTATAAAAGCTGATATTAACCAGAAAGTAGCTGCGATCGCAAATCCAATGGCATAACGGGCGGTGAGGGGACGGACATTGGGTATATGTATGCTGGCACGGATATATTCTATAACTAGTAAAATGCGACCAAGGGCGTAGGAAAGGGCAAAGCCAGAGGAACTTTCACCTAGACCATGATGTATATTAATAGCCAGTGCTGCTGCGGTCATCATCTGTAAAAGTACTAACAAACGATGTCCAATATCATCATTGTCAAAGCGATTGGAGTAGAAAGTGGTGCCAATCCATGACCACCACAGGGGTATAAATAAAACTACAAATCCCAAGAATCCTAATACAGAAATATGCTCTTTGAGATTATGTGCTAATTGTGCCACGGCAACGACAAATACCAGGTCGTAAAACAGTTCTAGCCATGAGGCTTGTCTGTGTTCTGTCTTTTCGTCACCTATGCGTAGCCTTGGTGGTTGGAAAAAATTTGCCATCATCATTCAATTTTGGATTATCAGTTATCCGTTATCCGTTGTATATTTTGGATTATCTGTTATCTGTTGTTGATTTATTACTTATTATTAGAATTTAGTTCGGTACGATGAAAGAAACAAGAGAATAGCTATTTTATATCATGTTCGCCTGAACACTTACGATAAAAGTAACGGTGAAATTTTTATATCGTAACTAATTACCCGGACATGATAAGTAACTGGGTCAAATTAAATATAAAACCTCACCCCGCCTCACGGCACCCCTCTCCTTATCAAGGAGAGGGGATGGGGGTGAGGTTCGCCTCTTACATTTAATTACGCCTACCTACTTA
>JAAUYD010020389.1_pt1 | contig 28898 bp, 21 predicted proteins | sample 7278101 | NCBI WGS metagenome assembly JAAUYD01 (sample SAMN14350128, study PRJNA611818) | marine sediment metagenome | isolation source: surface marine sediment (0.6m) | place: French Polynesia: Moorea | collected 2018-08
CGTATCCACCGGGGTTCCCGCATCGGGTCCGTCGGGAATGACCACGGTGTGGGTGTGGCCGCCGAGGTAATCGTTGCGTTCGTAGAGGCTCACCCGGTGGTGTTGCTGCAGGATGTAGGCGGCCGTTATACCGGCAACCCCTCCGCCGATGACGGCGATGTCCAAATCGTTGGCAGGCTTAGCGATACCCATTCGAATGCTCCGGTTGATCAACGCTTCAGCGATGGCGCCGGCGATCGGCTTTTCATTCTCAAAACCAGGATTGGATGTTTATTTCCGGGTGAACGCCGCATCCGAATTGGGATCGTATCCGGGCAATCACGGCCAGTGAATCCGCATTTGGCATGCTTCGGCACACCACCGGGAAAACAAGAAGGCATCAAGTATAATTCATACCTGCGCTGGACTTGATTGTGAAATGTTGAAACCAATTTACTGCCGACGCCGGTCATCGTCAAGATCCTGCTCTCAGGCGGGCGGCCCCTGTCGGTCTCGGCGGGCCGCAAGGCCCGTTGCGCGCTCGGCAGGATTTGTTTGACATTGGCGCCGAGGCCCGATTAAAACTCCGGAGTTCAAGTCGACGTCAATCGATTTTACCGTCAGGGACGCCAATGGTTGCCGCGAGTATCTGCACGATCGATGATGGCTGCAGGGAGGATCCGCCCGCTGGGACCCCCTTTGCGGGTCGTCCGGCGGGACAGCCTCAATGCCGACTGTGCGAGCGCCCTTGGTCGGCCGCGGCGCCGGGGGAGGTGCCATGACGACCTTCCGGTTTATGGCCGCGGCCCTGAAATGGGCGGCCCTGCATTTTCTGGCCTGCCTGCTGATCGTCCCTGCCACGCTCAAAGCCGGAGAGGCCGGCATCGGCTTTGTGGTTGGGGTTTTGGCCTTTCTGACCAAAGTCCTGTACTTTCCTATCATGGGGCTGGCCCTTTATCCCCGGCACTGGTTTCCGGGCCAGTGGATTTATGTGCCCATCGCCGGCAACAGCCTCGTCTGGGGCCTGGCCCTGGCGGCGGCGATCATGGCCGGCCGCCGCTGGCATCAAAAAAGAACAGCGCCGGACGTCTGAAGCCCGTCCGGGAAGGGAGGCGCACGCATGCTGCACCACATTGTGTTGTTCAAGTTCAAACCCGATACCGACGATGAGCAGATTGCCGCGCTCGAAACGATGCTCGAGGCCCTGCCGAACCAGATTATCGAAATCCAGCTCTATGAGTTCGGGCGGGATGTGGTGCGTTCGGACCGCTCCTACGATTTTGCCCTGGTGTCGGGATTTGCCAACCTGGCCGCCATGCAGCGTTACCAGGTGCACCCCGAACACCAGAAGGTGATCGCGCATGTCCGCGATATTTGCGAAGATGTCCGCGCGGTGGATTTCGAGACCAACTACGCCGCACCCGACAACGTGGAGGAGCCGGACCCGTTTAGAGGCTTCAAGATGCCTTGAGGCTCCGGTCACGCCCGCGCGAAAGGCCGCGGCGCGATGTGCTGGTTTGGCCCCGGGACGCCTTCGTGATATGGGTACGGAAAGTCCAGTGCCCGGTCCCGACGGGGCGTTCGTCTTGCGGGGCCGGGGGATACCGCCCAAACATTCAGAAATTCATCACAATCCGATTATGCGAAACCAACCGACCCTGACGAAAGGTTTACGACGCCCCGGCCGGCTGCCGGCAGCGGGATTGATTTTGGCCCTGCTCCTCAGCGCCTGTGCGCCGCGGCCGGCGCGTGTGCCGGAAGCCATCGAAGCCACCACGGCCGAAAGCGTCTATGCCACGGCCCAGCAGGCCTATATGCAGGGCGCCCTGCACACGGCTCTCAACTATTACCAGGTATTGATCCAGAATTTCCCGGACAGCCCCCGTGTGCCCCTGGCGATGCTAAACAGCGGGCGCATCCATATTCTCCTGAAGGATGACGAAGCCGCCTTGGAGAGTTTCGCGCAGTTGCTGGCGGATTATCCGGAGTCCGAAGCCGCCGCTGAAGCCGGGGTGGAGATGCTGGCGGTGCTCTACCGCCTGGGACGGTATCAGGAGATTCGGACCCGCTATCCGGCACTGGCGGCCACGGTCACGGATCCTTCGCTGCTCTACCGGCTATACACGATCGTGGCCGATGCCCAGGCGGCGCTGCAGTCCTGGTCGGAGAGCTTTTATTACCATGCCCTGGCCTATCCGCTGGCATCCGCGTCGGAGCGCCCCGCCCTGACGGATAAAATGGCCAATGCCGCCTCGTTTCTGCAAGACGAAGAAATCGAGCTGCTGCTGGGGCAGATCACCGAAAGCCCAGCGGCCGGATACCTTTTCTTCCAACTGGCCCTGAACAAGGCCGGCGAGGGCGCCTATGACGATGCCGTCTGGCTTTTGATCCGCTTTCAAGAGCGTTTCGGGACGCATCCCAATGCCTCTCTGGCCGAAGAACTGATCGAGCAACTGGCCGACAAGATCGCCTTTGACCGTTACACCATCGGCTGCCTGCTGCCGCTATCGGGCCCTTACGCGCCCTTTGGCACGCGGGCGCTGGACGGGATTCAGATGGCCTTTCATGATTTGCAGGCCATTCAGGCCGGGCTGCCGGTGCGTCTGGTCGTACGCGACACGGCCTCGGACCCCCGGGAGGCGGCCGCAGCCATGGCGGCGCTCGCCGAGGCCCGGGTGGCCGGGGTGATCGGTCCCATCGCCTCGGCCGAGAGCGCGGCCGAAGTCGCCCAGGAGTCCCGGATTCCCATCGTGGTGCTCTCGCAGCGCGAGGGCCTGACCGACATCGGGGACTATGTGTTCCGCTATTTCATCACATCCCGCATGCAGGCCAACGCCCTGGCGGCCTACGCGGCGCGGACGCTCAACTACCGGCGTTTTGCGATTCTCTACCCGGAAGAGAAGTATGGGCGGGATTTCCGCGATCTTTTCTGGGACGCCGTCTACCGCGAAGGAGGACGGGTGGTGGCGTTGGAGGGCTATGACCCCCAGCAAACGGATTTTGCCGCCGCCGTCAAGAAACTCGTGGGTCGCCATTACGCCATACCCGAGGAATTGAAGCCGCAGCGCCGCGGGCTCGACCTGCTGGGTCCGCTGGAAGCCATCCCGGGCTACACCCCGCCGGATCCGGAGGAGGAAGCGCCGGAAACGGTGCGCACCCGCCGGAGGAGAGATCCCGAGGACGACGCGTTCAAACCGGTGGTGGATTTCGAGGCCATCTTCATTCCGGATGCGCCCCAGATGCTGGGCTTGGTCGTTCCGCAACTGGCCTACCACGACGTGGTCAACACCACGCTGCTGGGCACCAACCTCTGGTATTCAACCAAACTCCTCGAGACGGCCGGCGAGTTCGTACAGGGCGCCATCATGACCACCGGTTTCTTTCCGGACAGCCAGGACCCGGCCGTCCGGTCCTTCGTGTCCCGTTTCGAGTCGATATACGGCCGCAAGCCCGGATTCATCGAGGCCACCGCCTACGATGCCGCCCGGGTGATGTTCACCACCGTCCTGCACCCCGATGCCTGGCTGCGGGCCGGCATCCGTCATCAGCTGCTGAGTCTGGAGACCCAAGACGCCGTTACCGGCGTCATGCGCTTCGAGGGCAACGGCGACTCCATTCAGGCCCTGCCCCTGCTGCAGGTTCGCGAAAACGGTTTTCAGGAACTGGACCCGGCTTCGCCTCCGGTATGGAAACCGTGGCAGGCGGAACTGCCGCCCGTTCCGGAACCCTGACACCGCGATCAATTCGGACAAGCACAGGGAAAAGCCGTCGCGCCGTGTCCCCGGTCGATTCGGTCTTATGCCGGGGCCCGCATAAGCGCTTGGCGATCGGGTCCGATTTCCGGCGCGCACGCGCCGGCGGATGAAGGGCGGCGAGCTCAATGCCCCAAACCGTTTTGGTTTGACGCCCCATGCAAACAACCGACCGGTGGACACTGCTGAACCAATGAAAGCCGTCGTCATCAATCGTTTTGGCGGGTCGGACGTCCTGGAGCTGGTTTCCGACCACCCGCGGCCGTCGCCCGCCGCCAATCAGGTATTGATCAACGTTCACGCCGCCGGCGTCAATCCCCTGGATTGGAAAATCCGGAAAGGCCAACTCAAGCTTCTGCTGGGGGCGTCTTTCCCCATCGTTTTGGGGCACGATGCCTCGGGGACCATCGCCGCTGTCGGTCGTGACGTGACCCGCTTCAAGCCGGGCGACGCGGTCTTCGGCATGCTGGATGGCTTCCCCCGAGCTTCATGGAAGGGATTTGCCCGCAGTGGCGCCTACGCTGAAATGGCTGTGACGCGTGAGGACACCCTTGCGCCCAAACCGCAGTCCATGTCCCATGCCCAAGCCGCCTCGGTGCCCCTGGCGGCCCTGACCGCCTATCAGGCGCTGGTCCACAAGGCCCAAATCAAACCCGGCCATGACGTTCTGATCAACGGCGCTTCGGGCGGCACCGGGATTTTCGCCGTCCAGATCGCCAAAGCGCTGGGCGGCGCGGTCACGGCGGTCTGCAGCGCCGGCAACCACCAACTGGTGGCCGACCTCGGGGCCGACCATTTAATCGACTATCGCCGGCAGTGCATCACGGAACTCGACCGCACGTTTGACATCGTCTACGATGCCGCGGCCTCGTCGTCTTTCACACAGTGCCGCCCGCGGCTGAAGCCTTCGGGGATGTTCATTTCCAACCTGCCCAGTGCCGGCGGCGTCTGGTCGAAAATGATCGCACCGGTTGCCCGCTTCATCGGCAGCCGCCAGAAAAATGATTTCGCCATGGTGAAACCGTCGGGTGCGGATCTTGAGCTGATCCGTCATATGATCGATGCGGGCCGGCTTCGGACGCTCGTCGATCGCACCTACACGCCCGGAGCGATTCGCGAGGCCCACGAGTACAGCCAGTCGGGACGGGTCCGCGGGAAGCTGGTCATTGATTGCGCGCGTTTCTGAAGAGCACCCGCGGCAGCCTGCGTTTGTTCCCCATGCACTGGAGTATGGATATCGGGCGCGAGAGCTATAGGGACGAGGTTTCCGATCACCTTCCCTTTGTGGCCACATTTCGTATCGACCGGGACCGCGATTAGAATCGCGTGCCGGCGACGCCCGCGGCGGATGGGTCGGGGTCATCCCCGCTTCGCGGCCCAGGCATCGCGGCGCGGGGTATCTGAACATGGTTCCGCCGTCAACGGCCTTTTATCTGCCAAGCCTGGAGCAATCGAATGAGACCGAGTGATTTGGACGCACTGAATCGGCAATTCGCGATTCGCGATCGCCTGTTTTTCCGAGAAGGTCCCGGGGGATTGACAATCGCCGAAATCAGGCATCCTGGCGGGGAGGCGACGATCGCCCTGCACGGGGGCCATGTCCTTTCTTTTCGACCGCGCCACCACCCGCCGGTGCTGTGGCTCAGCCGGGAGGCCCGCTTCGAGACGGGGAGCGCCATTCGCGGCGGCATCCCGGTGTGTTGGCCGTGGTTTGCCGATCACCCGTCGAACAACGCCATGCCCGCTCACGGCTTTGTCCGCACGACGGTCTGGACGCCAAGTGCCTCGGAAACCCTGGCGGACGGCAGCACGCATCTGAAACTCGCGACGGCCGACAGCGAGGAGACAATGAAACGCTGGCCTCATCGGTTCCGGCTGGAGATCGCGGTCTCGGTGTCGGATGTTCTGCGGGTGGCCCTTACGGCCACGAACACAGACCGTTCAGCCTTTTCCTGCACGGGCGCGTTGCACAGCTATTTCAATATATCCACCCCTGCCAACGTCAGGATCAAGGGGGTGGCGGGCGTGGCCTACCTCGACAAAGTCGACCGGATGCGTCGCAAAGTGCAAGACGGCGACGTCTTCATCGACAAGGAGACCGACCGAATCTACCTTGACACCAACGCCGCGTGCACGATCGAAGACCGCGGCATGCAGCGCCGCATCGGCATCGCCAAGACCGGCAGCCGCACGACGGTCATCTGGAATCCGTGGGTCGAAAAATCCGCGTTGATGAAGGACTTCGGCGACGACGAATACCAGACAATGGTCTGCGTCGAAACGGCCAACGCCGGTCCTGACCGCGTGCGCCTGGCACCCGGCGAATCCCACACCCTGGAAGCCGTCATTTGCTCGGAGGCGTCGGATCCGGAGCGTCCGCCAATCGTTTTTCTGCCGGCCACTGGGCCTGGCGAAAAAAGCGCTTAGTATGGAATAGCACGACGGACGACCGGCCGTGCGACACGCCCGCTGCCGAACACAGGAGGAACAATGACGATTCACCAACTTGCCGGAAAGACGGCACCCAAATCCGCGCTGGCCAACATTCCCAGGCTCGTCTCCGCCTACTTCATCCGCCGGCCGGATCCATCCGCGGCGGCTCAGCAGGTCGTATTCGGCACCTCGGGCCACCGGGGCTCGTCCTTGACAAACAGCTTCAACCAGGACCACATCCTGGCCATAAGCCGGGCCATCTGCGAATACCGGGCCTCCAAGCAAATCGATGGTCCACTGTTCATGGGCATGGACACCCATGCCCTGTCCGAGCCGGCCCTGGTCAGCGCCCTTGAGGTTTTTGCTGCGGCCGGTGTGACCGTCATGATCCCCAAGGGGATGGGCTACACCCCGACCCCCGTGATTTCGCACGCCATCCTCACCGCCAACCGGGGCAAGCGGGAGGGCCTGGCGGACGGCGTGGTGATCACCCCCTCGCACAATCCCCCCGAGGACGGCGGGTTCAAATACAACCCGCCCCACGGCGGTCCGGCGGGCACCGCGATCACGACAACGATCGCCGAGCGGGCCAACGCGATCCTTGCCGATGGCACCCGCGTCAAGCGCATGTCCTTTGAAAAGGCCCTCAAGGCCGAAACGACCCACGACTACGACTATATCGGCCCCTACGTGGCCGATCTTGCGGCGGTGGTCGACATGGAGGCGATCGCCGCCTCCGGCCTCAAGATCGGTGTGGACCCCATGGGCGGCGCCGCGGTGGCCTACTGGGCGCCCATCGCCGAGCGCTACGGGCTGGCGCTCGAGATCGTGAATCCTTACGTGGATCCCACCTTTGCGTTCATGCCCCTGGACAAGGACGGCAAAATCCGCATGGACTGTTCCTCTCCCCATGCCATGCAGGGGCTGATCCAACTCAAGGACAAATTCGACGTCGCGTTCGGCAATGACCCGGATGTCGATCGCCACGGTATTGTTACGCCAGGCGCCGGGCTGCTCAATCCGAATCACTTCCTGGCCGTGGCCATCTGGTATCTGTTTCAGAACCGTACCGCGTGGGGGGCGTCCGCCGCCGTGGGCAAAACCCTCGTGTCCACCTCGATGATCGACCGGGTGGCGGCGCATCTCGGAAAAACGGTGGTCGAGGTGCCGGTTGGCTTCAAGTGGTTCGTGGACGGCCTGAAGAACGGTGACTGTGCCTTCGGCGGGGAAGAGAGCGCGGGTGCCTCCTTTCTGCGACGGGACGGTACGGTCTGGACCACGGACAAGGACGGCATGATCATGGACCTGCTGGCCTGCGAAATCATGGCCCGGACCGGAAGGGACCCGGGAGAAATCTACCGCACGCTCGAGGACGCATTCGGCGCCTCGGTCTACGCGCGTATCGACGCGCCGGCTACGGTGGCGCAGAAGGCGGTGCTCGGGCGGCTCTCGGCTGAAATGATTACGGCCGAGGCTTTGGCCGGTGATCCGATCGTAGCCAAGCATACGCACGCTCCAGGCAACCAGGCCCCCATCGGGGGGCTCAAGGTGGTCACCGCCAACGGGTGGTTCGCCGCTCGGCCCTCGGGCACCGAGGCGATCTACAAAATCTACGCGGAAAGTTTCAGGGGCCAGGCCCATCTGCAGTCGATTCAGGAAGAGGCCCGGGCCATTGTGAGTGATGCCTTTGAGGCCGGCGGGGCGGTGTAGCCTTGGATATCAATGGAACCGGTCGCCTTTCCGTCCGGCCGTTTGATCCCCGATTGCCGGTCGTCCCGATAACGCGGCCACGGAAGCCGAATCACCCGAGGCGGGAATATGACGGCGCCGATGCCTGCAGCTTGGCCATGTTCGCACGACCGTCCTCCGGAATGGCCAAACCGCACCCGCATTTGAACCGGTCGAGGATGTAGGGCCTATGATGAGCAGAGACAAGCAACCGCGTGGTTTTACGATTTTCGGCGTGCGCGAAGACCTGTCGCGGCACAAGCTGCCGCCCTCGCGCTATCAGCTCGGCCGGGCCGGCCTGCGGCATGACGACACCGGCATCGTCGGGGTCGCCCGTCGTGATCCCCGCCAGGCGGCGTTTGCCGCCAAAATGCACGCAAACCCGGAGACCCTCGTGATGAATCCCCTGCAGGCCGAAGCGCCCGGCGGCCGCCGGCCGCGATGGGAGCGGTCCCGGCCATGAATCGAATCTGCTCGGGTATGTTGACGAACGGTGCTGTTCTGGCGCCCGGCGTAAGGGTGGGGCAAAGCTATCCGCTCGGAGCGACCCCGGACGCGGCGGGCGTTAATTTCAGCGTTTTTTCCAAAAACGCGACCGCCATCGACCTGCTGTTTTTCGATGCCGTCGACGACCCGCAGCCGGCGCGGGTGATATCTCTGGACCCCCGTGCCAATCGGACCTTTCATTTCTGGCACGTCTACGCCGATGGCATCGCGCCGGGACAGCTCTATGCCTACCGGGTCCACGGCCCTTTCGATCCGGCCAGGGGGTTGCGCTTCGATCCGGACAAAGTGCTGTTGGACCCCTACGGCAAAGGGGTCGCCATTCCGGCCGGCTACAGCCGCGAGGCGGCGACCGTTCCCGGCAACAACGCCCCTTACGCCATGAAGAGCGTCGTGGCCGACCCGGACCGCTACGACTGGGAAGGCGACGTTCCGCTGAAGCGTCCCTTTGTCCAGACCGTCATCTACGAGATGCACGTCAAGGGCTTTACCGCTCACCCCAGTTCGGGGGTGGCCCCGGAAGTCCGCGGCACCTACGCCGGATTGATCGAAAAGATCCCCTACCTGCAGCACCTGGGCATTACGGCGGTGGAACTGCTGCCGGTGTTCCAGTTCGACGCCACCGAAGCGCCCCCGGGATTGACCAACTACTGGGGCTACAATCCAGTATCGTTTTTCACCCCGCACCTTGCCTACAGTTCACGCCAGGACCCGCTCGGGCCCCAGGACGAATTTCGCGACATGGTCAAGGCCCTGCACCGGGCCGGCATCGAGGTCATCCTGGATGTGGTCTACAATCATACCGCCGAATCGCATGACCAGGGTCCGACCATCTGTTTCCGGGGGCTGGAGAACGACGACTACTATATCCTGGAGCCGGACAAGGCCCGCTACGCCGACTACAGCGGCACCGGCAACACCCTGAACACGAACCATTCCACCGTCAGGCGCCTGATCATGGACAGTCTGCGCTACTGGGTGGAGGTTATGCACGTCGACGGCTTCCGCTTCGACCTGGCATCGATCTTGTCGCGGGACGAAGACGGCCGGCCCCTGACCAACCCGCCGATCCTGTGGGACATCGAGTCCGATCCCGTTCTGGCCGGCACCAAATTGATCGCCGAGGCCTGGGATGCCGCCGGCCTCTACCAGGTGGGCAGTTTCGTCGGCGACCAGTGGAAGGAATGGAACGGTCGTTTCCGCGACGATGTCCGCAGTTTTTTCCGCGGCGATGAAGGCGCGGTCAAGAAGCTGCCGGACCGTTTTTTTGCCAGCCCCGACCTCTACGGCCACGAGGAGCGCGAACCGGAGCAAAGCATCAACTTCGTGACCTGCCACGACGGCTTTACGCTCAACGATCTCGTCTCCTACAGCCACAAGCACAACGAAGCCAACGGCGAGGACAACCGCGACGGGCACAACGACAACCGCAGCTGGAACTGCGGCGTCGAAGGCCCCAGCGACGAGCCTGACGTCGAGCGGCTGCGCTGTCGTCAGGTGAAGAATTTCTTTGTGATCAACCTGCTGGCCCTGGGCGTGCCCATGATCCTGATGGGGGATGAAATGCGCCGGACGCAGCGCGGCAACAACAACGCCTACTGCCAGGACAATGAAATCAACTGGCTGGACTGGCGACTGCTGGAGCGCTACGGCGACATTCACCGTTTTGTCCGCAAGATGATCCGCCTGCGCCTGAGCCTCGATGTGTTCCAGCAGGAACGCGGCCAGAGTCTAAACCAGTTCCTGCAGTCCTCCCGGATCGACTGGCACGGCATCAAGCTGTATCAACCGGACTGGAGCGACCACTCCCACAGCCTGGCCTTCACGGTCCAGGGCCGTGACCTGCTGTTCCACATCATTTTCAACGCCTACCGGGAGCCCCTCGAATTCGAACTGCCGCCGTTGCCGAGTGAACCGCCGGCCGCGTGGCGGCGAATCATCGATACCTACCGCGAGTCGCCCGACGACATCGGCGACATGTCCCGGGCGCCCGTGGTCGACGGCCAGACCTATTGCGTTCAGGCCCATTCGGTGGTTTTGCTGGCCAGGGGGTAGCGGCGGCCGCTTACATCGGCACACGCGCGAAAGACGAACACCATGAAAAGTCCACCGTTGAAACGGACGCCCGGGCCACTGCCCGACCTCGAGACGAGGCGCAGCGGCCTGCTGCTGCATCTTTCCTCCCTTACCGGACCCTACGGCTGCGGCGACCTGGGTAAGGGGGCCTATCGGTTCGCCACGTTTCTTCAGTCCGCCGGGCAAAGCTGGTGGCAAATGCTGCCGGTCAACCCGATCGGGTTGGGCCACTCGCCCTATGCCACGACCTGTTCCTTTGCAGGGGAGCCGCTATATATCGATCTGGAGGGCCTGGCGGCCGATGGTCTGTTAAAGCCCTCCGAGATCGTCCCGCTGCCGGACCCGACACCGGACCGCGTCGATTACCGCCGGGCCCGCCGCTACCGCGAGGTCCGGCTTAAAAAGGCCTTCAAGCGATTTGCCGCCGGCGAGGGGCGTGTCAGGACCGCCCGATTTGCCCGGTTTCTGGATGCGCAGCGCTACTGGATCGATGATTTCGCGCTCTTCGGCGTCTTGGCCCAGACATTCAAAACCCGCGACTGGCGCCGATGGCCGGTCGCCCTGCGCCGCCGGCAGCCGTCGGCCCTGGCGCGGATCATAGCCGATCACCGGACCGATCTGGATTACATCAAATTCCTGCAGTTCCAATTTTTTATCCAGTGGTCGCGCCTGAGGGCCGATCTGCGCACGCGCGGCATCGGGCTTATCGGCGACATCCCGCTGTTCGTGAGCCATCAGAGCTCGGATGTCTGGGCCGGGCAGAAGTATTTTCAGCTCCGAGGCGATGGATCGATGCGCTGCGTGGCCGGCGTTCCACCGGACTATTTCAGCGCGGACGGGCAGCTGTGGGGCCATCCACACTTTAATTGGCTGGCCATGGAAAAAGACGGCTTCGCCTGGTGGGTCGAACGCCTCCGGCACATGACCACCCTTTTCGATGTCGTGCGCCTGGACCATTTCATCGGGTTTCACCGCTGCTGGGAAGTCAAGGCGGGATCCAAAACCGCCAGACACGGCCAATATCGACAAACACCCGGCCGCAAGCTTTTTCGCGCGGTCAGAAACGCCCTGGGCAAGCTGCCCTTCATTGCCGAGGATTTGGGGGCCGTGGTGCCGGAGGTCTACGCCCTGCGGGATGAGTTCGGTCTGCCGGGCATGCGGGTGCTGCAGTTCGGTTTCGGCAACGAGGCCTCGGCCGCCTATCACCTGCCTTTCAGCTACGTCCCCAATGCGGTGGTCTACACCGGCACCCACGACAACAATACCGCGGCGGGCTGGTATGCCGAGGCGTGCCAGACAGCCGACCAGGGAATGCTCGACCTCACGCGCTGCCGCCATTTTCTGGGGGACGGCCGTCGGCAGATCCACTGGGCCATGATCCGTGAAGCGATGAAAAGCGTGGCCAACTTATCGATCGTCCCAGTGCAGGATGTATTGGGCCTGAACGGCCGTGCCCGCATGAACATTCCCGGCAAGGCCGCCGGAAACTGGCGGTGGCGCCTGGAAGCCAGGGCGCTCACGACCAGGTTGGCGGGGAAACTGAGGCGGATGACGCAGGCCTTCGGCCGGCATCCCTGACCCATCCGGTTTGAAGGCGGCCCCACGGGTTTCGCTGGGCCGATCAAACCGATTCGTCACGTCGTACGATTGCAAAGGGAGCCTTGACCGGTGGCGCCCAGGACGGTCGTCCAGAGTTTGCCGCTGGGATTGACCTGCTTGCGCTTACCCGCCGAGAGGGCCATGGGGACGTGGACAAAGTGGTTGTTCCAGTGGGCCACGAGCAGCTGGGTTTTACCGGCCATGCCGGCGTGGACGGCATCGCGGCCCAGAAAACCGCAGAAGACGCTGTCGTTGGCATTGGCCGGCACGCTGCGGATCATGTAGCTGGGATCGATGTATTTGAGGTTGATCTCGGTCGCTTGCGCCCTGAAGTAGTCCTTGATGCGGTCGCGCAGAAACAGTCCCACGTCGTGCAGGCGTACGTTGCCCGAGGCATCCGTGCCCTTGTCCTCGTTGGCGAACAGCTCCTGCAGCGCGCCCTCGGCCACCACGATGACGGCGTGTCCGCGCTCCGCCAGCCGGGTTTCGACCTTGGTCAATAGTCCGTCGGGGCCCTCCAGTTCGACGGGGATTTCCGGAATCAGGACAAAATTGACATCCTGCTGGGCCAGGGTTGCGGTGGCCGCGATGAAACCGGAATGGCGACCCATGAGCTTGATCAGGCCGATGCCGTTGGGGTAGCTTTCGGCTTCGTTGTGGGCGCCCTTGATGGCCTGGGTGGCGATGTCCACGGCCGTGTCGAAACCGAACGAGCGGGAGACCATGTGAATGTCGTTGTCGATGGTCTTGGGGATTCCGACCACGCTGATGCGCAGGTTGTGATCCTTGATGGCGTTGGCGATCTTGTTGGCCGCCATGAGCGTTCCGTCGCCGCCGACCATGAAAAGGATCCCGATGTTCATGCGGTCCAGCGTGTCCACGATTTCCTCGATGGACTGGGGGCCCCGGGAGGAGCCCAGGATCGATCCGCCCATATCCTGGATGTTGACCACCGCGGCGGGATCCAGGTCGATGACATCATGGCCGTAGCTGGGGATGAAGCCCTGCAGGCCGTACTTTATGCCGTAAATACGGCGGACGCCGTAGCCGTAGTGCAGTTCGAGAACGACCGAGCGGATGATGTCGTTCAGGCCGGGACACAGGCCGCCGCAGGTGACCAGGGCGCAGCGCAGCTTGCTGGGGTCGAAATATATTTTCTTGCGCGGTCCGGCCAGTTCGAATGAGGGGAAAGGGCGGTTTTCGGCACAGAGGATCTCCAGGCCGGTCGGTGTCGCATCCACCAGGATACGGTCGTTGTCGGTAACGAAAAAGGCGGGGGTCTCCCCCGTTTGCTGCCCTTTGACGGGCGATGCGATTTTGGTATCGCCCAGCACCGGGATACGGGTTTCAATATCTTCAAAAGTCATTTGGCCTCGCTTTGCATCGAGATTGTAAAACAGCAGGGCGGACGACCGCCGGGTATGCGGTGGCCGCGTCGCCCTGCCGCATCGTTTTCCGCCAAGCCAACGTAATAATCAACCCCTAATGCCCGGCATGGCGGCCATCGGTGCCGAAACAAACCCTGGCGCCCAGGCGGGTTGTCCGTCACCCGAGACCGGAAAATGAGGGCTTCGGAATAAAAGCTTGACATCTGCTCGAGATTTTTTTATACGTTGATGGTTGTAATTTTGTTAGAACCGGGTCGGAAACCGTTAGACAGCGTTTCCGGCCTTTCTATTATTAGATTCCGAAGGAGGTGATACCCTTGCACTGTACAACCGTTCGCAAAGATCAGGAGTGCCCTTTCATGACGGCCGGCGGATGCTCTTACAACGGCGGTATCTGCCACGAGACGGTCGACGCCTGCGAAGGCTGCAACCGTAAGGCGGAATACGGTTCCGGTTGGTTCTGTTCCGCATGTCCCGAGCCCAGCGCCAAATGGAAAAGCGGCCACTGCAACATGGCCACCCATGTCAGCCGTCAGGCTGCCGGCGGCAAGCAGAAGATCAATCCGCTCAAGGCGTCCAAGCGCGCCAGTCGATAGATTTTGATCGAGCTATTCCAGCGCCCGGTCCGCTCGGCGGACCGGGCGTTTTTTTTTGTGATGGAGACTAAAGCAGGATCTTCTCGATGCTAACGATCTGGGTGCAAACCGCCAGGACTTCCACGGCGGCTTCGACATCCTCCAGGGCGGCAAAAGTCGGAGCGATCCGGATATTGCGGTCGCGGGGATCGACGCCCAACGGAAAGGTGGCCCCGGCCGGGGTCAGCTTGACGCCCGCCTCCTGGGCCATGCCCACCACCTCCCGCGCGCATCCGTCCGGGCCGTTGAAACTCACGAAATAACCTCCCTGCGGCCGTGTCCAGTCGGCAACGCCTTTGCCCGCCAGTTCACGCGACAGAATGGACTCCACCGCCTCGAAGCGGGGTTGCACGATGGCGGCGTGTTTTTGCATGTGGCGTCGAATGCCGGCGAGGTCTCCGAAAAAACGCACGTGGCGCAGTTGGTTGAGCTTGTCCGGTCCGATGGTTTGATAGAAGAGCTGCTGCCGGACCCAGTCCATATTGCGCGCACTGCCGGCCAGGACGGCCAGTCCCCCGCTGGCGAAGGTGATCTTGGACGTGGATGCGAACATTAGCGGCCGCTCGGGATGGCCGGCTTCCTTGCAGGCCGTCAGAACGTTTTTCTGCTCGGGCGGCTCCCCCGCAAACCGGTGCACCGCGTAGGCATTGTCCCAGAAGATGCGGAAGTCCTTGGCCTGCGTCGTCATCCGGGCCAGGCGGTTCACGGTGTCGTCGCTGTAGATTTCTCCGGTGGGATTGCTGTAGATGGGCACGCACCAGATGCCTTTGATGGTTTCATCCCCGGCGACCAGATCCTCGATCGCATCCATGTCCGGTCCGGCGCCGGTCATTTCGACCGGCAGCATTTCGATGCCCAGATTGGCGCAGATCGCGAAATGGCGGTCATAGCCCGGACTGGGGCACAGGATACGCACGCGTGGCAGCTGCGACCAGGGGGGCTGCCCGTCGCCCACCCCCATCAGCATGATGCGCATGAAGATATCGTACATCAGGGTGAGGCTGGCATTGCCGCCGATGATCACTTCCGTCGGATCCACCCCCATGTAGGCCGCAAACAGGGATTTGGCCTCGGGCAGTCCGTCCAGTCCGCCGTAGTTGCGGCAATCGGTGCCGTCGGAGGCCCGGAAGCTCTCGTCGCTGACGATCGTAAGCATGGGGTTGGACAAATCCAGCTGCGCGGGGCAGGGCTTGCCGCGGGTCAGATCGAGGCTCATACCGGCCTGCCGAAAGCGGTCGTAGCGGGCGCGTAGCTGCGCGTGCAGCGCGGTCAGTTCCTCGCGGGGCATGGCATTCAGCTCGGACATGGAATTCCCCTTGTGTGTCGTGGTTGTTCAGTGCAGGACCGGCGGTGAGCAGTCCCCCTCTATAGCACCGCCGCCGCTCGGCTTCAAGCCCGGGGGGCGGGGATGGCTTTATTTTCCTTGCTTTTCACGGGATGAGTGGCTACAAATCCTAATTTAATTTCAGCCGCCTGCGGCCGGTCCGCCGCCGGGGCTGATCCGAGACTCTCATTTCGATGGAGCGGATGTGGGCGTTCCCTTTTTAAAGCGGTTTCAGCCATCGGACGCGGAGGAAATCTCCTCCCGCCTGTCGCGTGCCGGAAAATGGTCGTTCTACTTCCTGATCATCGGCATTATCGCCGGTGTGGGCTCCATCGTGTTTCACTACCTCTGCCTGCTGGGCATGCACTGGTTCATGGACTTCTTCGCCGGCTACGTTCCCCCCTCGCCGGCCGGCGAGCACCACCTCTGGCCGCCCACCGGAAGACCGTTCAACCGTTATCTTCTGCTGATCCTCCCGGCCCTGGGCGGAATCGTCAGCGGCTGGATCGTATACACCTTCGCCCCCGAAGCCGAAGGGCACGGTACGGATTCCGCCATCGACGCCTATCACAACAAGGGCGGTTTCATGCGCGGGCGCGTGCCCATCGTGAAAACGATCGCCTCGGCCATTACGCTCACCACGGGGGGGTCCGGCGGCCGCGAGGGACCCATCGCGCAGATCGGGGCGGGGTTCGGCGCCTTCCTGGCCACACGCCTCAAACTCTCCGAGCGCGAGCGGCGCATCATGATGGCCGCGGGGATCAGCGCAGGGGTCGGCAGCATTTTCCGCGCCCCCCTGGCCGGCGCGCTGTTCGCCGCCGAGGTCCTCTACCGTGATCCGGAGTTCGAGTCCGAAGTCATCATACCGGCCGGTATCTCCTCGGTCGTGGCCTACTGTCTCTTCTGTCTGGTCTTCGGATGGGGTTCGCTCTTCGACACCCCCCCCTTCGAGTTCACTAACCCGCTCGAGCTGGGTCCTTACCTGGTCCTGGCCCTGGTGCTGGTGGCCACCGGTATCTTCTACGTCAAGGCGTTCTACGGGGTCACCGCGCTGTTCAAGGGCATCAAGATCCCCAATCATCTCAAGCCGGCCCTGGGCGGGCTTTGCACCGGCATGATCGGTTTTTACTTCCCCCAGTGTCTGGCCTTCGGCTATGGGTTCGCCCAGCAGGCCCTGTTCAACGAATTGAGCGTGTCGTTCCTGCTGGCCCTGGCCATCGGCAAAGTGATGACCACCTCGTTTTCGATCGGTTCGGGCGGCAGCGGCGGAGTCTTCGGACCATCGGTAGTGATCGGGGGCGCCATGGGCGGCGCGGTGGGGCGGATCTTCCACGCGATTATGCCCGGGGTCGTCACCGAGCCCGGTGCCTTCGTGGTGGTGGGCATGGCCGGCTTTTTCACGGCCGTGTCCAACACGCCCATCTCCACGATCATCTTCGTGAGCGAGATGACGGATTCCTACCAGCTGCTGCTGCCAAGTCTGCTGGTCTGTTCGGTGGCCTACCTGGCCGCCCAGCGTTGGACGATCTACGAGAAGCAGCCCAAGAACCGGGTGGCTTCACCGGCGCACGCCGGAGAATTTTTCGTGGACATTCTGCAGACCATCCATGTCCGCGATCTCGTGGAGCATATCCGCAAAGTCCGAATGATTCCTGAAGACATGCGCTTCGTCGACTTCAAACGCTATTTCGCCAAGACCAAACAGCATTATTTCCCCGTCATGGATCAGGGCGGGCGCCTCAACGGGATTTTCTCCAGCACCGATATCCGCGGTGTGCTCTTCTCCCCGGAGATCGAAGATCTGGTCGTGATGCGCGACATCGCCACCACGGATATCATCTTCACCACCCCGGAGGAGGATTTGAATACGGTCCTGCTCAAATTCACCAAGAAGAATATCGACAGCCTGCCCGTCGTCAAGACCGACGACCACAACATTCTCATCGGGATGCTCAACCGTCGCGAGGTGATCGCGTTCTACAATGGGCGGATCCAGCAGATGAAAGGTCAGGAGACCGCCGCCTGAACAGCGGCCCGGGGCGGTCCGCTGCCGCTTTAGTAGACGACCTCCATCAGAAAAAGCCCATGGGGCGGAGCCGTGGCGGCGGCCCGGCGGCGATCGCGCAAAGCCAGGATCGTTTTGAACCTATCCGGTTCGATTTTCCCCAGACCCACGGCCACTAAAGTTCCCACGATATTCCGCACCATAAATCTCAGAAATCCGTCGGCGCGGATATCGAAGTGAAGTTGATCGTTGCCGGCTTGTTGCCAGCGGGCCGAAATGACATGGCGTACGGTGTGCGCTCGTGGGCTGCCCGTGCTTTCGAAGGCCTTGAAATCGTGGCGCCCCGCTAGGAATTCGGCAGCCGCGTTCATGGCCGCCAGGTCGAGTGGCCGACGGATGTGCCAGGCATGCCGGCGGCCGACCGCCGCGCGCACCGGGCGATTGAGGACCCGATAGCGGTAGGCCTTGTGGATGACGTCGAAGCGGGCGTGAAAGTCAGGGGCGACTTCTTCGCAGGTTCGAATGGCAATGTCCGCCGGCAGGAGGCTGTTCAGCCCCTTGAGCAGCTCGCGGCAACCGAGCCGGGTGGCGCACCTGAAATGGGCACACTGGCCGAGCGCATGCACCCCGGCATCCGTGCGGCCCGAACCGTGCAGGACGACCGTCGTGCGGGTCATGCGCGCGATGGCGGCTTCGATCGTCGCCTGGATGCTGGGGTCGGTTTTCTGACGCTGCCAGCCGCAATAATCGGTGCCGTCGTATTCGATGATCAGCTTGAAGGTTCGATGCGTGCGGTGGTCGGCTTTGCTGGGGGACGATGGGTGCATGATGTTATCCCAGAAGTGACAGAACGAGAGCCAGAGGGACAATGGAGAGAGCCGTCGTCATAACGATGGCCACCGAGGCCAGGCCGGTATCGCTGTTGAGCTGGGCGGTGAGCACGTAGGTCGCCGGCGAAATGGGCAGAGCGAAGTAGAGCATGCCGATCTTGAATTCGAGGCCGCTGACCGCAGCCCAGTGCAGCAGCAGCCCGCCGACGACCGGCAGGCCGAGAAGTTTGAAGCCCGCCCCGGCCAGGGCGGGGCGCCAGTAGTCACGAAAACCGGTCAGGTGCAGCCCCCCACCGATCGACAACAGGGCCAGCGGCAGGGTCAGGGCCGTCAGCAGCGCCAGGGTGTTGTCGACGACGGCCGGGAAGGCGCCCACCATGCGCGAGTAAACCAGCCCGAGGACGCAGCCGATGATCAACGGGTTGGTCAACATGGCCCGTAAGGTTTGGACGAGGTGCGCCCGGGCGGTGGATTTCTCGCGAGCGTACCAGGTCAGGGTGGCGACGGCCAGGACGTTGTTGATGGGGATGAAGAAACCGATCAGCATGCCGAACTGCCGGGCCGCCTCCTCGCCGAAGGCATTGAGCATGATCGCCATGCCGATATAGGTATTGAACCGATAACAGCTCTGGGAAAACGCGCCGGCCTGGAAATCGGGGATGCGCCAGCGGATATAGACAAGGGATGCCAGGTAGATCACCAGGACGGCCGCCACGACAGCCAGATAAAATGGCCCGGAACCCGTGGCCGAGGCCGGTGCGCCGCCAATCTTCCAGAAAAGAAGCAGCGGGAAGAAAATGTAATAGACCAGGCGGTCGGTCGTGCGCAAGAAGTCGGCACTGATCAGCCGGTGGTGTTTTAAGGCCGTTCCCATGGCGATGAGGGCGAATACGGGAAAGAGGCTGTCGAGTACCATGGGTATCCTGTCGTTCGTGCCATCGGCCGTCAATCGACCCGTTCAGGCATGCATCCAATTGCAGGCCAGCTTTAAACGCGGTGCCCGGCCTTGTCAAGAATGGCCGGCGACGTTGTCTTCAGGCAAGATCTTCACTGTCGGTCGTGTGGATCCTGCGGGTTCGCTTCAGAGCCCGCCACAGGGTGTTGGTGCTGATTCCCAGACGCCTGGCGGTCCGGGCCTTGCTCTGGCCGCACTGTGCCAGCGTGCGCTGGATGATCTCGTATCTGCAGGCTTCCATCTGGTGGCGCAGTGACGTCGGGGCCATGGCCTTGTCGGCGGCCGGCACAGGGGCGGATGCCGCTTGCACGGGTGGTGACGTCTCCAGATCAGTGGTGGGCCGGGGGGGTGGCGCGTGCTCGTCGCACAACTCGTTGAACAGTCCCTCGTCGCGCCGGCGGTCGTCTAAAAGGATGAGGTAGCTCTCCACCAGGGAGTTCATCTCCCGAATGTTGCCGGGCCATGCATGGGATTGAAGTCGGGAGAGCATGCCGGCACTGAAGCAGTCTGCGGTTTGGCCGTACCGTCGCAACAGCGGTGACAGCAGGTCCGGTATATCCTGACGGCGGTGGCGCAGGGGAGGAATATTGAGGCTGAGCACGGCCAGCCGATAGTAGAGATCCTCGCGAAAGCGCCCGGCGTGTACTTCCGCGCGCAGGTCTTTGTGGGTTGAGCTGATGACGCGCACGTCCACCGGCACGATGCGGTCCCCGCCCACGCGCATGACCTCCCTGCTTTCCAGAACACGCAGGAGGCGCACCTGAAGATTGGCGGCGATGTCGCCGATCTCATCCAGAAAGATCGTGCCGCGGTTGGCCAGTTCGAACAGCCCGATCTTGCCGCCTTTTTTGGCGCCGGTGAAAGCGCCCTCCTCGTAGCCGAAAAGTTCGCTCTCCAACAGGGTTTCCGGCAGGGCCGCGCAGTTCACGGCCACGAAGGGGGCCTGGCGGCGCCGGCTGTGGGTGTGCAGGGCATGGGCCAGAAATTCCTTGCCTGTCCCGGTCTCGCCGTTGACCAGGATGGCGGCCTCCGTTTGAGCGTAGCGCTCGGCCCGGGTGATGAGTTTTTGCATTCCGGGGCTCGCGGCGACAATGTCCGTCATCGTGTAGCGGGCACGAAAGCCCTGACGATGAATGCGCTCGCGCAGTTTGCGATCGATATCATGGATGGCGCGGCCCTCTTTGAACAGCCCCACCGCGCCGTTGACCCGCCCGTCGATCAGAATCGGTAGACAGGAGACAACCAGGGCGTTGTCGTTGATCCTGACGATTTCGTTCGGTTTCTTGGCGCCCGAGGAGAGGACCTCGAGGAGCCCCAACGATTCGACCGGTCCGGAGACCGGTCGTCCCAGGTGCGACGCCAGCCCCGTGCCGAGGAGCGTTTCCGCCATTCGGTTGTAAAAATTCAGGTTGCCGTGCGCATCCACGCTGATCAAACCGTCATCCATGATGGTCAGGATCGTGCGCAGCTGTTCGTGGTGTTCGATCTCCCGGCGGCGTGCAGCCGCCAGCGCGCGCGCCTGGCTCAGGGCCTCCTGAATCGACTGCCCGCCGGGGTTGATGATAACGGATTTGACGGCCAGGCGGTCGGCGATTCGGCGACTGACGCCGCCGCCCACGATGATGTCGACGCCTTCGCGAACGGCGGCGGTCACGCCGTCTTCCAGTTCGCGCTGGCTGTTGAAAATGATTTGGCGCACATCCAGCCCCAGTATGCCCGTGACGATTTCGAAACCCTCGCGCCCGGCGGCAAAACTGGTAATGGCCATGCGTCGTCCCTCCTGGGCGGCCGTCAGCAGCGCATTGGTGATGTCGAGCATCGTGATGGGGATGTTCACCACCGGCTGTCCGATCCGGCGGGCGATCAGCCCCCCGGTGCCCCCGTGGCCCAAAACCACGTCATAGCCCTCGCGGATCAACGCTCGGGCCGTGGGCACGGCGTCATCCAGCCCCACGAGGGTGGTGAACAGATCTTCACGGGCCGGATCGATGTGGGGTCTGACACTGTTGATCACTTCGGCCGCATGGGAAACCAGCGCAAAACGATATTTTTTGGAGAGGGACGGCATGTTTGTCTGCCTCCAAGGTCGGTGGGATTCAGCACCGATGGATTGTCTGAACACATACTACAGAATTGAATGGTATCTCAATAGTGTACTGTATATATGTCAATTATGACATGATTCAGGCTGGATGCAGGATTGCTAATCATATGGAATACCAATAAATCACAGGCGGTTGAATAAGTTCAGCCGACTCTGGCATATGTGTTGCTGCTCGCTGGATTGATACTGGATTCGGTTGCGACCGTCTGATATTCGGAGTGTCCTGCCGTTCTTTACGGGCCTGCGCCCGTATCGTCGTTTCATCCGCCGCGGTCGTGTCTGTATTCGTGAGTGACCTCAACCCGTTATAAGGAGAGCAACACCACCATGGATTTCCAATTGACCCCCGAACAGAAGCAGATCGTCGCGGCCCTCGATGAGGTCGGCAAAAATGTTTTCGCCGCCAAGGCGGCCCGCTGGGACGCCAACCATGAATATCCCTGGGAGAACATCCACCAGCTGCGGGAGATGGGGGTCCTGGGCATGACGCTGCCCAAATCCTACGGCGGCCAGGAAAGCCCCCTGATCGACGCCGTTCTGGCCATCGAGACCACGGCCAAATACTGCGGGGTGACCGCCCGTGCGATCGTCGAGACCAATATGGGTGCCGTGGGCTGCATCATGGCCTACGGGACCGAAGCCCAGCGCGAACGGGTGGCCCGCCGGATTCTGGAGGAGGGCGACAAACCGGCCATCGGCATGACCGAACCGGAGGCCGGTACCGCCCTGACCGATCTGACCACCACGGCCGAGAAAAAAGGCGACAGCTACGTCATCAACGGCACCAAGCACTGGATCACCGGCGGCGGCATCTCGGTGACCAACCTGGTCTTCGCCCGCTTTATCGAAGACGGCCAGGATCGGGGTATCGGCGGCATCCTGGTGGACAAGGGGACTGCGGGCTTTACCTTCGGTACCGTGGAGAAAGCCATGGGACTGAGGGGCATTCCCGAAACCGAGCTTATTTTCAGAGACTGCGTGGTGCCGGCTGAAAATGTGGTCGTTCCGGGGGAGGGCAGCGAAGGCTTTAAAAAGCTGATGAACGGCTACAACGGTCAGCGGGTCGGGGCCAGCGGCGTGGCCCTGGGGATTGCCCAGGGGGCCCACGACCTGGCCATCGAATACATGAAGAACCGGCAGGCCTTCGGTCGTTCGATCGCCGATTTCCAGGGGCTGCAGTGGATGATGGCCGATGCGGAAATGGAACTCAATGCGGCCCGGCTGCTGATCTACCGCGCGGCCTGCAACGCCCGCGAGTTGCCCAACAACGTGCGGTTGCCACACATGGACGAGGCCTCCATGGCCAAAGCCTACACCGGGCACGCGGCTCTGGAGGTGGTCAGCGAGAGCCTCCAGATGTTCGGTGCCGCCGGGTATTCCCAGTCGCTGCCCTTGGAGCGCATGTTCCGCGATGTGCGCATGTTTCAGATCGGCGGGGGTACGACCCAGGCGCAGAAAAACATGATCGCCCGCTCGATTTTCAGGAAGAAATTCAGCCTGCGCAACTAACCTCCCGAAACGGCACGCCGGCCTGCCGTTCGAGGACCGACACCGCGGCGGCCGATTTGGCTGCCCGGGACGAATGCCGGCAGCCTGCCGAGGAGAAGAATATGGAACGGCCCCCCGTGCTCACGAAGATGCGGATTCTGGACTTTACCCGGGTGCTCTCCGGTCCTTTCGCGACCATGATGCTGGCCGACCTGGGTGCCGACGTTATCAAGATCGAGCCGCCCGGCGGGGATGAGAGCCGCTTCTGGCCACCGATCCTGGGTAACGGGACCAGCGCCTATTTTCTGGCCCTGAACCGCAACAAGCGCTCCATCGCCCTGAACCTTAAATCCGCCCGGGCCCGGCAGATCGTGCGCCGGCTGGCGGCCGAGGCCGATGTGGTCGTCGAGAATTTCACTCCCGGGGTCGCGGCCAAGCTGGAAATCGATGACGCCACGCTTCGCGAGGAAAATCCTGGCCTGATCTACTGCGCCATCTCCGGATTCGGTCAGGACGGCCCCTACCGCGACAAGAAAGCCTACGATCCGATCATTCAGGGCATGACCGGGCTGATGTCCATCACCGGCGAGCGCGACGGCCCCCCCGTTAAAATCGGCATACCGGTGACGGATCTTACCGCGGCCTCGCATGCCGTGACGGCCATCCTGGCCGCCTACATCGCCCGGCTCGAGAGCGGCAAGGGCCAGTATATCGATGTTTCCCTGTACGATGGCGTGGTCAGTTGGCTGACGATCATGGCCATGGATTTTTTTTCTTCGGGCCAGGCCCCCGAGCGCTGGGGATTGGACCATATCCACCGGGTGCCCGCCCGCGCATTCATGGCATCCGATAACCGCTGGGTTCAGGTCGCCGCCACCAGTGATGTGATGTATGCCAAGTTCTGTCGCCTGCTGGATCTGGAGGAACTGATCGACGATCCGCGTTTTGCCACCAACAACGATCGGGTAAAGAACCGCGACCTGATCATGCCGATTCTCGAAGAACGCATGCAGACCAGGACCAGCGGTGAGTGGTTGGATCTGTTCGAGGCCGCGGGGATTCCCTGTGGACCGATCCTCGATATCGGCGAGGTCTTTGCCGCCCCCCATGTGGCGGCCCGCGGCATGCAATTCAGTATGGCGCACCCGGTCGAGCAGGCAATCCCCCAGCTGGGGTTTCCCTACAAGTTCTCGGCCAGTGCGCCCTCGGCGCGGATGCGCCCCCCCTTATTGGGGGAGCATGCCGAGGCTATCCTCAGCGAAGAATTGCAAATGGATCGCGCGGCCATCAAAGGCCTGATGGCCGACAAGGTGGTGCTGCCGCCTTCCGAGGCGCTGGAGGCCGCCAAGCGAACCTGAATGGCCGTCCGTCAGGGCCATCCACGCGAGAAAGCCGGCGGGCCGGATTCGGCCCGCCGGCTTTCTCTTGTCTGGTCGTCGGTCGCCCGTCCCTGACCACGCGGGGGCCGCTAGCTGCGGGCGTCAGATCCGATCGCAGGGAATGTGGGCCAGCTGCTCTTCAAGGTCGTCGTCGATGCGCTGGGCATAGGATTCCAGAGGATAGTCGACACTGCACACCCGGCAGTGGAGAAAAACGCGTTGTCAGGCGCGCTTGACGCTCAAAGGCTGGCCGCAGCGGCGGCAGCGTTGTGTCTTGCGGTTCATGGCCGATCCCTTCGGGGGCGCGCAGCAGCGCCCGGTCGTTTTGCTGGGCCGCAAGGTGTCAGGAACGGCTCCAACCCTGGAAATCCGACCCTCGACGCCTGAAACCCGGTCGGGCGCGAGCCCGCCAGGCCCACCGTCTTGCGGCCACCCGGTTTGCCGCGTCAGGAACGGCGCGACGGGATGCTTTAGGCCCGAGAGGCCCCCCTTGTCAAGAGAGGTGTGCCCGGCCGGACGTTGACATCACACGGCCTTTGGGGCAAAGAGCTTCAAGCGGCGGAGCCCCGCCGGTAATTAACCATTCAATCAAGGACATCGCCATGGGCGCAGCGCCATGCATGGGTTTTAAGGCCGCCGGGGTGCATGCCGGCCTCAAGAAAAACGGCGATCCGGACCTGGGCCTGATCTTCTCGGAAACGCCGGCGACCGTGGCCGCCGTGTTTACCCGCAACCAGGTCCAGGCGGCACCGGTAGTGCTCGATCGCCAGCGGGTCGCTTCCGGGCGAAGCCGGGCGGTTATTGTTAACAGCGGCAATGCCAACTGCTGCACCGGTGAGGGCGGGATGCGGGCGGCCGAGCGCATGGCGGCGGCCGCGGCCCGGGCGCTGGGGCTTGCGGACGACGAGGTCCTGGTGGCATCCACCGGTGTGATCGGACAGCCCCTGCCCGTCGAAAAAATCGAAGCCGCCGCCCCCGCACTGGTCGGGCAGCTTGCCTCCGACGGCTTTCCGCAGCTGGCCCGGGCCATCATGACGACGGATACCGAGCCCAAGGCGGTCTTCCGCACCGGAAGGGTCGGCGCGCGCGCCTATCATATCGCAGCCGTGGCCAAAGGGGCCGGCATGATCCGGCCGGACATGGCCACCATGCTCTGTTTCATCTGCACCGACGCCGATCTGCCCCGGGCCGATCTGGATCAGGCCTTGCGCCGGGCGGTCGACGCGTCTTTCAACCGCATCACCATCGATGGCGATACGAGCACCAACGACACCGTCATTCTCATGGCCAACGGCGCGAGCGGCGTCGGGCTGCATGCAGAAGGGGATCGGGACCAGTTCGCGGCCCTCTTGGAGGATGCCCTGCTGGAACTGGCCCGCTGGATCGTGCGCGACGGCGAGGGGGTCAACAAGACGGTGGAGGTCCGGGTGCGGGGAGCGCGCACGGCGGACGACGCCCTGCGGGTGGCCGATGCGATCGCCCATTCGCCCCTGGTCAAGACCGCGTTCTTCGGTCAGGATGCCAACTGGGGGCGCATCCTGGCGGCGGCCGGACGCGCCGGCGTCACGCTGGACCCGGAGCGCCTCGATCTTTATTTCGACGATGTCCAGATGGTCGCGGGCGGCGTCGGCTGCGGACCGGATGCGGAAGCCCGGGCCACCGCGGTGCTGAAATCGCCGGCTTTTGCCGTGACCCTCGAGCTGAACCGGGGCACCGAAACGGCCCGGCTTTTGACCTGCGATTTTTCACTGGATTACGTCAAGATCAACGCGGATTACCGCACCTGATGGAAACCGGGCCATGGCCTTGATGCGTCTGCAGAAATTCCTTTCGGCCGCCGGCATTTGCTCGCGCCGGCGGGGAGAGATTCTGATGGCCGAAGGACGCGTAAAGGTCAATGGCCAGACCGTGACCGTCCTGGGGACCAAGATCGACCCGGACAGCGACCGGGTTGAAGTCGACGGCCGGCGGGTTGTGAAGCACGCTCCGCAGGTCTACCTGGCCCTGAACAAGCCCGAGGGGGTCGTGACTTCCTGTGAGCAGGCGGATACCACGGTGGTTACCGACCTGATCGATCTGCCGGAGCGGGTTTTCCCGATCGGCCGGCTGGACAAGGACTCCACCGGCCTGGTACTCCTGACCGACGACGGCCCGCTTCATCACCGCTTGCTGCACCCGTCATTCGACCATGAGAAGGAATACGACGTGACCGTGGCCCGGCCGATACCGGAAGGCGCGCTTCGCCGCCTGGCCGAGGGCATGCCCCTGATGGGCACCCGCACGCGGCCCGCCCGGGTGACGCGGATTTCCGCCAGCCGTTTTCGGATCATACTGCAGGAGGGCAAGAACCGCCAGATCCGCCGCATGGTGGGGAAGGTGGGCCACAGCGTGCTGCGCCTGCATCGGGTGCGTGTGGCCAATGTGCGCTTGGGTGATCTCAAACCCGGGCAATGGCGCCATTTGACGTCGGTAGAAGTCAAAGCGTTGACCGCGACGGCCAAATCTCAGCCGGCGGACCGACCCGGGTCGGCCGTTTCGTCCACAAGTGCCAAAGCACGTCCGAAGTCCAAACCGGCCGGTCGGAAAGGGCGGTCCCGCCATTCTCGGCCCAAAACCAAACCGGCCAAAAAAAGACCATAACAAGACAAGGCTGTAAGCGAAGCCACATATGGCTTGGGTTTGATCCGAACCTGCCCGCTCTGGTGCTCGTCCCGCCAAAGTACTATCTATCCTGGGTGTTTTAGTGCTGGATTTCTTCATTTTCTGTCTCGTGACGGAAAACGAAGCAAAAGAGCACGCCCTCGTCCCGCTCCATCCTGCGCGTCAAAGTACCGAACGGGTCTCGCGGGAACTCGCTTCGCTCAGACAGCCCGCGAGCCTGATCCGCTCGCTACTTCGATGCTCGGCGCGGGACAAAAGGGGAACGATCTGCCCCCGTAGATGGATCAGGCCTCCAGCCAGTCAGCAAGCTGATACTCTCTCACCTCATGTGATGATTCACACCATTCGAGAAGCGAGGTGAACACAAACGTCTGCTAGCGCATCAGCCCCGGCAGCCAGAGGGCGATCTGGGGGAAGGGCAGCATCAGCAGGGTGCCGACCACCAGGGCGATCAGCAGCGGGATGACGCCCCTGAAGATCACCTGCAGGGGAATGTCGCGGGCCACGCCGCTGACCACGTAGACGTTGACGCCCACCGGCGGGGTGATCACGCCGATCTGGGTCACCAGGACAATGATCACGCCGAACCAGATGGGGTTGTAACCCATGGCCGTCACCACCGGGTAGAAGATCGGGACGGTCAGCATGATCAGGGCCAGGGCGTCGATCACACAGCCGCCGATGAGGTAGGCCATGATGATCATGCTCATGATGGCCCAGGGCGGCAGGTTGAAGCCCGCGACCCATTCGGCGATGTCGAAGGGGATCCGGGTGACGGCCAGGAAGTGGCCGAACACCGTGGCGCCGGCCACGATCACCAGAATCATGCACGCGATCCGGGTGGTCTCGAAAAGGGACTGAATGAAGCCCCGGACGGTCAGGTTGCGGCGCAGGACGGCGATCAGGATCGATCCGAAGGCCCCCACCGCACCGGCTTCGGTCGGGGTGAAAAATCCCAGGAACAGCCCGCCCATGACGAGGAGGAAGAGCAGCAGGGTTTCGATCAGCCCCGCGAGCGAAGCGATGCGCTCCCTGAGACCGGTGCGCGTCCCCCGGGGCGCGATCTCCGGGGACAGGGACACCCAGATCACGATGGCCAGGATGAAAAGCACGGCCAGCAGCAGTCCTGGCAGAATGCCGGCCATGAAGAGCTCGCCGATGGACTGTTCGGTCATGATGCCGTAGATAATGAAAATCACGCTGGGCGGCACCAGGATCCCCATGCTGCCGCCGGCGGCAACGACGCCGGCGGCCAGGCTGTCGTGGTAGTCGTATTTGCGCATTTCCGGCAGGGTCACGGCCGCCATGGTGGCGGCCGTGGCGTTGGTCGAGCCGCAGATGGCGGAAAACCCCGTGCAGGCGCCGATGGTGGCGATGGCCAGGCCCCCTGGCCAGTGGCCGATAAATTTGTAGGCCACATCGAAGAGCCGCGTGCTGATGCCGGCGTGGAAGGAAATCTGGCCCATGAGGATGAACAGCGGAATGACGGTCAGGTTGTAGGAGCCGAAGACGTCGAAGATATCCTTGGCAAAGAGACTCAGGGCGGCGTCCCAGGAGACGACGGTACTGAACCCGACGAATCCGATCAGGGCCATGACAAAGCCCACCGGCATGCGCGAGAAGATGAGGATGAACAGGGCGATCAGGCCAATCACGCCGATGGCGGTCGGGGTCATGTGAATCGCTTTCCACGACAACGGCGCCATCCGGAGCGGATGACGCCGGTTTCGACGATCCCCGTTGCAACCGGGGATCCCGTTTTCAAGCTTTCAGGGCCAGGGCCAGGTTCTTCAGCACCCGCACGGCCAATACCGCCACCAATAACCAGCATCCGGCGGCGATGCCGTAGACGAAAGGGTAGACCGGCATCTGCAGCGTCATCGACACTTCGCCGAAGGATTGCAGGTCGGCGGCATAGCGCATGCTCTGCCGGGCCAGCAGTGCGAACAGAACGGCGCAGACCAGGGCGTTCACGCCGTCGATGACGGTCTGGGCCCGGGGCGGCAGTTTCTGGACGAGAAAATCCACGGCGATATGGCCGCGGTTGGCCGAGGTATA